>Ga0326727_10002403_pt1 | contig 64059 bp, 56 predicted proteins | sample MB2enrmetagenome_FD_207643 | JGI IMG/M metagenome (GOLD analysis project Ga0326727, IMG submission 207643) | Lab enriched peat soil microbial communities from McLean, Ithaca, NY, United States - MB29MY | ecosystem: Environmental > Terrestrial > Soil > Wetlands > Peat | place: USA: New York...
AACACTGTCTCAGTCGGCAGGGGGCAGTGGTCAGTTGTCAGTAGCAAGTTGTCAGTTGTCAGTTGTCAGTCGCGGCGAACCACGGACCACGGACTGCCGCCGCTCTCACTCCCGGGTACCCGCTCGCGGGTGCCTCTCCCGAAGTGGGCGAGGGGAGCCTTTGCCCCTGCCACCTGTCACCCGTCACCTGTCACCCGTCACCTGTCACCCGTCACCTGTCACCCGTCACCTGTCACCCGTCACCCGTCACCTGTCACCCGTCACCTGTCACCCGTCACCTGTCACCCGTCACCCGTCACCCGTCACCCGTCACCTGTCACCCGTCACCCGTCACCCGTCACCTGTCACCCGTCACCCGTCACCCCGTCTCCCAGCACCCCGCGCAAGAACTGGCCGGTGGCGTTGTCCTCCATTGCCGCCACCTGCTCGGGCGTGCCGGTGGCGACCACCCAGCCGCCGCCGTTGCCCCCCTCGGGCCCAAGGTCGATGATCCAGTCGGCCGACTTGATCACGTCCAAATGGTGCTCGATCACCACCACCGTGTTGCCGAGGTCCACCAGGCGGCCGAGGACCAAGAGGAGCTTCTTGATGTCGTCGAAGTGCAGGCCGGTGGTCGGCTCGTCAAGGATGTAGAAGCTCTTGCCGGTGTCGGTGCGGCCCAACTCGGCGGCGAGCTTGATCCGCTGGGCCTCGCCGCCGCTGAGCGTGATCGAGGACTGGCCGAGGCTGATGTAGCCCAGCCCGACCTCTTGCAGGCTTGAGAGCAGCCGGGCGATGGCGGGGAAGTTCTGAAAGAACTCGGCGGCTTCGTCCACGCGGAGGTCCAGCACGTCGGCGATCGACAGGCCGCGGTAGCGGATCTCCAGGGTCTGGCGGTTGAAGCGTTTGCCCTCGCACACCTGGCAGGGGACATAGAGGTCGGGCAGGAAGTTCATTTCGATCCGCCGCTGCCCCTGCCCCTGGCACTCCTCGCAGCGGCCCCCTTTGATGTTGAAGCTGAAGCGGCCGGCGCGGTAGCCGCGGGCGCGGGCGTCGCGGGTGGCGGCGAAGACCTTGCGGATCTCGTCGAACACGCCCGTAAACGTGGCCGGGTTGCTCCGCGGCGAGCGGCCGATGGGCTGCTGATCCACCTCGACCACTTTCTGCACCTGGCTGGCGCCGCGGAGGCTGGTGTGCGGGCCGGGCTTGGGCGCCAGGCCGCCCAGGCGGCGGACCAACGCGCGGGCCAGCGTCTCGCTCACCAGCGAGCTCTTGCCCGACCCGCTCACCCCCGTCACGCACACCAGGGCGGAGAGGGGGAACTTGACCGTGATGTTCTTGAGGTTGTTGGTCGTGACGCCTTCGATGCTGATCGAGCGGCTGGCGGCGACGCGGCGGCGCTGGTGGGGCAGCGGGATCCGCTCGCGGCCGGCCAGGTACCGGCCGGTGAGCGAGCGGCCTTCGGCGGCGATTGCCGCGGGCGGGCCCTCGGCGACGATCCGACCGCCATGCCGGCCCGCCCCGGGCCCCAGGTCCACCAGCCAGTCGGCCCGCCGCATGATCGTCTCGTCGTGCTCGACCACGACCACCGTGTTTCCGGCGGTCTTGAGCTGCTGGAGGGCCTCGATCAGCCGCGCGTTGTCGCGGGGGTGCAGCCCGATGGACGGCTCGTCCAGCACATAACACACCCCGACCAGCCCCGAGCCCAGGCTGCGGGCCAGGCGGACCCGCTGGAGCTCGCCGCCGCTGAGAGTCTCGGCGGAGCGGTCCAGCGTGAGGTATTCCAGTCCAACCTGGTCGAGAAAGGCCAGCCGGGCCGCAATCTCCTCCAGCAGCGGATGGGCGATGGGCCGGCGATCCTCCGGGAAGGCCAATTCCTGGAAGAAGCGGCGGGCGGCGGCGACGCTCAAGGCCGTCACCTCGTGGATCGCCCGGCCCGCCAGCCGGACCGCCCGGGCTTCCGGCCGCAGCCGCGCCCCCTTGCACTCCGGGCAGACGACCTGGCCGCGCAACGCCTCCAACCGCTGGCGCTTAGTTTCGCTGGCGGTCGTGTCGTACTCCTTCTGCAGGAATGCCAGCAGGCCGGGGAACCGCTTACCGTCGCCCGCGAGGAGCTGCCGCACGGCCTTGGGCCGGAGCTGCTCCAGCGGCGTGGTCCAGCCGGCTCCGGCCGCCTCGCTCCAGGGCCGCAGCCACTGGCGGTATTTCCGCATGGCAGCCGGCGCGGCCCCGCGCCACGCGGCCACCGCCCCATCGGCCAGCGCCAGCCGCGGGTCCGGCAGCAGCAATTCCACGTCGAAGTCCACCCGCGCCCCAAGCCCTTCGCACACGGGACATGCCCCGTAGGGGCTGTTGAAACTGAACGTCCGCGGCTCGAGTTCCTCGTAGCTCAGCTTGCAATTCGGGCAGGCGTACTGGGTACTGAACAGCTCGTCCTTCCAGGCCACCCCGCCGCCGGACCGCTCTTCGTGACTGGCCAGCATCAGGCCGTCGCCGTGCTTGACCGCCAGGCGGATCGACTCGGCCAGCCGCGGCCGGACCCCTTCGCGAATGACCACGCGGTCGATGACCGCCTCGATGTGGTGCGCCTTTTGGGGCGCCAGGGCCGGTGGATCGTTCACGTCCACCAGCTCGCCGTCGACCCGCGCCCGCAAGAAACCCGCCTTGCGGATGCCTTCCAGCGCTTCCCGATGCTGACCCTTGCGGCCGCGGACCAGTGGAGCCAACAGGATCATCCGCGTGCCCGCCGAACGGCCCAGCAGGGCGTCGAGGATCTGCTCCGGCGACTGCTGCCGGATCGGAGTGTCGCATTGGTAGCAGTGTGGCTCGCCCAGCCGGGCATACATCAGCCGCAGGTAGTCGTAGACCTCGGTGACCGTGGCCACCGTGCTCCGCGGGTTGTGGCTGCCGGCCCGCTGGTCGATGGAAATCGTCGGCTCCAGGCCCTCGATCAGGTCGACGTCCGGCCGCTCCAGCGGATGCAGGAACTGCCGGGCGTAGACCGACAGGCTCTCGACGTACTGCCGTTGTCCCTCCGCATAGAGGGTATCGAAGGCCAGAGAGCTCTTGCCGGAGCCGCTCGGGCCGGTGATTACCAGGAACCGGTCGCGGGGGAGGTCCAGATCGAGGTTTTGCAGGTTGTGGACGCGGGCACCGCGGATGCGGACGCACTCTTCGCGGTCGGGCCGGACGTCGCAAGATTCCCGCTTCATCGGATCCCCAGAGGGGAGGAACGGGGTCCTGGAAAACCTGTAAGTTTATAGGGTTTGCGTGGACTTGACAACGGATACGAGCGGCTAAACACGCTCGGCGGAGCGCCGGCGGAGAATTTTTTTCGCTCGGGGGGTTGACAATCGTTTGGGGTCGCGCATAATGAGGGGTTTCGTGGTCGCGGCGCTATCCAGCCCTTAGGAGCAGCATCAGCCCGCGGCGCCGTGTGCAAGTGGTTTCCTGCCGCCCACTGCGGCAGCGCTTGATCCCGACCGCTGGGCCGGGCAAAGAGTGGTTTCGTTGGAGGGAGTGAGACAGTTATGGGAAACGTGTTCGAAGCGATTTTACAGTGCGGTCACGACGAGGATTTCATCCCCAACGAGACGGACGATTTCGTCCGGACTGATGCACCGGCAGGCTCCAGAGCGAAGATCGACATGCTCGCCGAGCGCGTGTTGCAGGGCCTTCCGCTGTGGCACCCGGAAGATCGTTCCGACTACAGCGGACTGACCGGCGCGGTTCGGCCGCGGACCTAAGAGGAACCCGCGGGCCGGCGCGAAGAATTCCGCGGCTCCAATTCTCCCCGCAATACGCGGACCTCCGCCGGCGCCTCGATGCCCAGACGGACGCGGTCGCCGGAAACGCGCACCACCGTCAGCACGATCGACTCACCGAGTTGAATGCGCTCGGTCTCCCGCCGGGCCAAGACCAACATGGGATGAACCTCCGTGTCTCCGCGCGTAAGTCTTCTCTAGGGGTTAGGCTGCCACCCGGTCCAACTCGGGCGCGGCCGTCAATTGGGTCTTTTGGAACCGCTCGCCCCGCGAGCCGTAAAACAGGATCTGATTGCGGTCTGTCTCCCAAATGGCCGAGAACCGCGTGGCCCTCGGGCCGAGGAGGCAGAAGTATATCCCACAGGGTTTCTCACCTCGCCGCAGAAGTCGTTCCGTCATGGGAAACGCCCCGAATTGGAGCTTGTAGTACGTACAGATGGTGGTGTTGACGTATTCCCGAAGATCATCCACGCTGTCAATCTGTTGAACGCAAGTCAACATTTTTGGTTACAGCCTCCTAATGGATTACAGGAGCTTGTGATATGGCGGCCCCTGGGTATGAAGGGCAAACTGGGAAAAATGCCGACAGAGAAGGCTATCGGCAAAACAGGCGAAGGAATTCGCACCCGTTTGCTGCCCTTTTGCTCAGCGCGGAAAGCATTCCCACATTCTTGTTCGCGTCGCTAGTCCCACGCTGGAAAGCGGATAACGCGGCTGCCCCCTATCTGGTGCCGCCGTCATCCGGTTTTTTCTTTCAAGTGGACCGGCCCCGGCAAAACCGCAAAACCCGACGCGGTTTGCCCAGTCACCACCTTAGCCCGAAGCGATCGCCAGACGGGCGGCCCAGGCCGCCCTGCAACGGCTCGTTGGACGGCGGGTGCCGCTTCCGCGCGGTCGGCACCGGCTCGCCGGGCTCCGCTGCACCCTTCCCCGTCTTGGCCGGCTCGGGCCTGGTCAAGGCCTTGATCGAGAGGCTGATCCGTTGCGCCTCGGTGTTGACCGAGAGGACCAGCACCTCCAGCTCGTCGCCTTCGTGGACGACATCGCTGGCGCGCCAGACGCGCTTGTGGGATAGCTCGGAAATATGGATCAGACCCTCGACGCCCGGCTCCAGCTCGACGAACGCGCCAAATTCCATCAGCTTGGTCACTTTTCCGCGGACCACGCCGTTGGGCGGATATTTCGCGGCCGCCGTGTTCCAGGGGTTTTCGAGCAGGTCGCGATACGACAGGCCGATGCGACCGCTCTCGCGGTCGATCCTCTCGATTTTCACCTGGATAGCTTGTCCCTCGCTCAGCACATCGCTGGGATGATTCACACGGCCCCAGGAGAGCTGGCTCACGTGCAACAGGCCGTCCACGCCACCGCCCAGCTCGACGAAGGCCCCGAAGTCCAGGAGCTTCCGCACGACACCCTGGTGCACCTGTCCCGGCTGGAGCGATTCGAAGAAGTTCTTCTTCGCCTCTTCTTTCTCCCGCTCCAGGACGGCGCGGCGACTCAGGACGAGGTTGCGGCGCCTGGGGTTCACTTCGGTCACCAGGCAGGTGAGCCGTTGGGAAACGAACTGGCCGAGGTCCTCGACCCGCCACAGGGACACCTGGCTGGCGGGGATGAAGCCGCGGAGGTGGTTGACGTCGCATTCCAGGCCGCCGGTGTTGTGGCCGGTCACCTGAGCCTCCACCAGCATCCCTTCGGACAGCGATTCCCAGTCGCCCACCTCTGCCGCGGCGCCGGGGAGCGTCAGGTCGTACAGGCCCTCCTCGGCATGGAATTTCTGGACGACGACCTCGATCAGCGTGCCGGGCTTGGGCGGCTCGGGGAACTGCCGCACCGACAGGCAGCCTTGCTCGCGGCCGCCGAGCTCGACAAATACGTCGTCGCGGCGGACGGCCACTACCCGCCCCCGATGCCGGGACTCGGGCTCCAGGAGTGTTTGACGGCTGACGGCGTCGCCGACGTACATCAACTCGTCCAGCGACGCCCCGCCCAAGGCCTCGGCCAGATCGTCTTCCATTTCCGGCGAGGTGGGCTCGCGGCGGCTGGGCCGGCCGGGCTGGGCGGCTTCGACCGTCCCGGCCATTGCGCGGGCCGCGGCCGCAGCCTGCAAAACCGCTAGCGGCGCCTCTTCCGCCGACGGCTGCCCAGCCTCGGAGAAGGCAGTGATCTGCGAAGCCGCCAGCGGCGTCTGCTCCGTCGGTGGCGGGGCGCCGCCTGCCGGAGCTGCGGTTCGAGCGGCTTCCGCTTGGGGTGATACTTCCAGGCCGACGGGAACCTGAGCGGCGGTCGGGGAGGGGGCATTGGTTGGCAAGGCGACCGCGGATGGCTCGGTCGCGTTCGGCTGGGGCTGCGGCCGAGCGGGCCTCTCGTGGCCCGGGCCGCGACCGCCGCGATGCCGCCGGCGGTGCTCGGGGCGTGGCGGGCGACCTTCGCCCGGACCGCCTTCGGCCCCGCCCGGCGAGTCTTGCCCGGCGGGCGATCCCTCCTCGACCGGCTGCCAGTCGCGCTTGGGTCGGGCCCGGTACGCTGCCGGGTCCCGTTGCGAGCCGATCAGGATCCGCTGGCGGGCCGCTGCCAGGGCCTGCAACTCCGCGTCGGATGGGTCCTGGCCGGGCCCCGTGTCGGTCACATCCGGCGTTGCGGCCGCTTGGGCAGGACACGCCCCGCCCGGGCCCCTTGCGTCCGGAGCAGGCCCTGGACCGGTGTTGGGATCATCCTGGCGGCTCGGGTCGGTGGTCAATGCTTGTCCCCTCGGAGGAAAATAGGACGCCGTCTACCGTTCAATTCTAACAAACTCGCCCCGCCAGTTCCACAAGCCGAAACTCCTTCCCCCCCGCGGCCAATCGCGGTATCCTGTAGGCAGTCCGTAAACCCATAGAGGGTCGCCATGTCCGCACCCCGCCCGACACCCCCGGCGGTTGAAGCCCCGCAGCCGATCGAACCGATCGTCCAGAGCCGGCCGTTCTCCATCGAGGTGGCGGAACGGGTGCGGCGCCTGCCCCCCTATCTGTTCGCCCAGATCAACCGGCTGATGTACGAGAAGCGGCGGGCCGGCGACGACGTGATCGACCTGGGCATGGGCAACCCGTCCGACCCGCCGCAGGACCTCGTGGTGGAGAAGTTGGCCGAAGCCGCCCGCGACCCCAAGAACCACGGCTACGCCGAGGCCCAGGGCATCCTCAGTCTCCGCCGGGAGGTGGCCGCAAAGTATTTCAAGCAGCACGGGGTCCGGCTGGATCCGCAGCGGGAGTTGATCGCCTGCCTGGGCTCGAAGGAAGGGTTCAGCCACCTCTGCCTGGCCTTGTTGGGACCCGGGGATACGGCGATCGTGCCGGCCCCGTCCTACCCGGCCCATCTGTACGCCGTGGCCCTGGCCTCCGCCAACGCAATCCTGCTGGAGGTGACCGACCCGCAGAAGCTGCTGGCCAACGTGGACTACACCTGCCGGCACATGGTGCCGCGTCCGAAGGTCTGGGTGCTCAATTTTCCCCACAACCCTTCCACCACGACGGTCGACGCCGAGTTCTACGTCGAGGTCGCCAAGCTGGCGAAACGCTATGGCGTGATGGTCGTCAGCGACCTGGCCTATGCCGACGTGACCTTCGACGGCTACAAGACGCCCAGCTTCCTGGCAGCGCCGGGGGCGATGGACATCGGCGTCGAACTGACCACCATGAGCAAAGGCTACAACATGGCGGGTTGGCGGGTGGGCTACTGCGCGGGCAACGCCGAGATGATCCGCGCGCTTTCGACCATCAAGACGTACTACGATTACGGCATGTTCCGGCCGATCCAGATCGCGGCCATTGTGGCCCTGCGGCACACCGACGCCGCGGTCGAGGCCCAGTCGCACATCTACCAGAGCCGCCGGGACGTGCTCTGCGACGCGCTGGAGCGGCTGGGCTGGCCCATCCAGCGGCCCAAGGCCACGATGTTCGTGTGGGCCAAGATCCCCGAGCCCTGGGCGGCCCAAATGAGTTCCTTCGACTTCGCCATGAAGCTCTTGCGCGAGGCGGACGTGGCGGTCAGTCCGGGCGGCGGCTTCGGCCCGACCGGCGAGGGTTTTCTTCGCCTAGCCCTGGTCGAAAACGAGAATCGCCTCCGCCAGGCCGTCCGCCAGATCGGCCGCTGCCTGGGGAAGTGAGGGCAGGCGGGGCGGTCCGTGGTCCGTTGTCAGTGGTCCAGACAGCTCCCCTCGCCTCCCGGGGGGGCATGGCGGCGAGGTCTTGGGTCTTGGGCCCGAGGGATTTCATTGCTTCCGCGCCGCAAGACCTGGGCCCGAGAGACGCTTGTCCATGTTGCCTATTCGCCCTGGCCAATCCGGAGGTGAGTCACACTTTACATGCGCCATTCCAGTTAGGTCGATGAGCGGTCACTGTAAATCATTATCGGAAAAATGCTTGCGGAAGATCGTCCGGACGCAAGTGCATGTTAATTTGGGAAGACGTGTTGCGCGCCTCCACCGCTGGAGGGGGCTCAAATCTCGGCCCGGGCGGAATACCAACCCGAAGCGCGAGCGAGGGACCCCCGCCACGTCGGACTTCACTGCCGCCCCGGACTCGCATTCCGGCGGCCTGCCAATCTGAAATCGAGGAGCCCTACGCCCCGGTAGCCTACCGACAGGGCTGGCCCGATTTCAAGGCGGAAACGGGCAAGGCCGGTGGCCACGTTTCTCCAAGGAGCTTGCGGTAACCCGCCTCGCGGGGGACGGTGAATCGTCGGCCGCCCAGCGTGATGGTTTGGATGTTCGCAGCCGCGGCTCGCAAGACTTGGCACGATGCCCGATCGTGCCCCGCAATGACGGGCGTTCACGCCCGTTCCTCCGCCGCAGGCGGTAATCGGCCTGGCGTTCACGCCAGGTGGGACGCGCGGCACCGCCATTGCGTTTTCCCGTGCCATTGTCAGCCTCGTTCACGCGGCTCCTGCCTGCCCGACCTCCAGGAGCCTCGTGAACGAGGCTGACAACCGCCGCCGCATTCCAACACAACGCCGCCAACCGATGGCCTCACCCGTGCTCAAGCACGGGCCGATGACCGCCTGCGGCGGCAAACGACCGTGAACAGCCGTAGCAAACCGTGGTTTGGAACCCACGGCTACCATCGTGCCGTCGCTGCGCGACGAGAACCAACGCCCTGTCTGTCTGCGCTCGCGATCCCCGCACTTTGTGCGTCGCGTAGCGACGCTTGAGCCTCGCCAGATGGGCATGCGCCGGCCATCAACCCCATGCGTACCGCTCGTCGCATTCGATCTCATGCCGCTTGAGCAATGCGCGATATTCCTCTTGGAAGCTCTTTGTGCGGTGGTGCTCGCGCTGCCCTTGAATGTAGTCGATCACCGACGGCACGTTGGACGCGCTCACCGCAAAGGCGCCGTACCCGTCCTGCCATCCAAAACCCGTCAGGCGCGGGAACGTCTCCTGAATCCAGCCCGACGAGCCGCCCTTGACCAACTGTGCAATCTTGGCCGGCGCCAATACGGCCGGCGCGCCCAACAGCAGGTGAACATGATCGTCGGTTCCGCCGATCTGCAAGGGCTTCATTTTATTCTGCTTGGCGATGCCGCCAAGATAGGCCCAAATGCGTTGCTCGACGTCCGGTGCTATCCAGGGCGTCCGATTCTTGGTGCTGAAGACGACGTGGTAGTGCAAGGACGTGTACGTGTTTGCCATGGTTTCCATCGCCGCTACGCGGCGCGAGGAAGGGTGTCGGGTTCATGGTCCTGCCATCATAGCGTCGCTACGCGACGCACGCCAATTTGGGGCGCTTCGGGAACCGTGGGTTGAAACCCACGGCTACCCTCGTCGCGTCGCTACGCGACGAGGGCCAATGCTCTGTCTGCCTGCGCTCGCGGTTTCCGCATTTGCGGGCATCGCGTAGCGATGCTGTGACGGTAGCCGTGGGTTTTAACCCACGGACCGATGCCGCGCAGCATTTGTGCGTCGCATAGCGACGCCTGAAACCTCGTCGCGCGAGCGCGCGTTGGCCATCAGCCCCACATAGCGTCGCTACGCGACGCACGCCAATTTGGGGCGCCCCGGAAACCGTGGGTTAAAACCCACGGCTACCCTCGTCCCGTCGCTACGCGACGAGAGCCGACGCCAGCCGACCGCAACACCTGGCCCCCAGGAATACCGACCTCCTTAACGGAACCCGCCAGCTATCTCCCAGTGCGGCGCAGCGGCCGGGGCCAGGCGCCGGGTTCGAGGCTATGGCTTGGCTACTGGCATTCTCGGCGGGGCGGTTTGCCACATTAGGGCAACCTCTTCGGGGGTCAGGCCGTAGGCTTCGTTCACAAGGTCGCTGACTTCATTTTCCAAGGCCAGGGCCTCGGCGGCAAGGGCGCGGGCGGGGTCGATGGATCGGGCGTATTCCGCCCGGAGGTTCGCCAGCGCGGCCGCCGACAGGGGCCTTTTCTTCCCGCGGACCTTCTTGACCTCCGCGACAAAGCAGTCGGAGTCCAGGTCGAATGGGGGTTGCAGCTTCAGCGTGGCCTTCTCGACTTCGTGTTCTACCCGAAGCCAATCGAGAATCTGCCGCCGGGTCGCCTGCTGGGTTCGGGCGATCTCGATGAGCCGGCCGACGGCTTTTTCGGTTTTCGCCCGAGTGGAATCGTTCGGCCGGGCAATGGGCAGAGACTCCATGAGGAATCCAACCGGCGAGAGGGCCTCATCCTTCATGTGCGGCAGGTATCGCCAGTTGTGCCACCACATTAGCGGAGAATTGAGGACCGCCAACAGATAGGGATCGTCGCAAGCGATGAAGAAGGTCTTGTTGTTCCCAAATTGCCCCGCCGTGTCGAGAGCATAGCATGGGTGAAACTGTATCTCTTGATAGACGATCTTCCGCGTTCCAAACTCCTGCCAGTATTCGATGGGGTCCTGAATTTCAAACCATTTATAGTTTCCCGGCTTCCTCCCGGGCCACTTCTCACCCGTCCAGTCCGCGGGCTTCGGTTCAAGTTCCCGCCGAAAGCGCGAGAGGTGCTCCTTGACGCCTGGGTATCCGTCGATTTCGATTCCGCGACGCGCGAAGATCATCCACAGTCCGGCCCATTCCGACTGCCAGCGATTAACATCTTGTCCGCGGAGGTAGGGCTTGATTATCCCCGCCGCGCTCGGATCTCGCTTCACAATCGCTTCCCTGGTGGTATTATCCACGAGGAAAGCGTCGTTGCAGCCTGTCACGACCCCGCGATAGGGCTTCGCCCCCGCGAACTCCGATAGCGGGACGCCCGCCGCGCGAGTCTTCGCCATTAGTCCGTTCACGCCCCCCGGTTCAAGCTGCCACCCATCGGCCCCAAGCTGCGATAGCGGAAGTTCGACGCCCTCCTGCTCAATCTGCCGGCTGAGGTCGTCAATCCGAAGTTGCTCCCTGGGGATCGTGCAGAGCCGGGCCGTTGTGGGCTTCGGGGCGCCGGTCGGGCGACGGGCAACGATGATCGAGGGGAACACGTCCACCTCCTCGAAAATCTGCTTCGCGTGCCCGAAGTCAACCACCGATTGAATCCACGCTTCGTCCTGAAAAAACCGCCTCAACGGCTCCGCATAGCCGGATTTCATCCACTTGTTGGTCACAACGTAGGACAGCAGCCCGCCCGGCTTCAGCAGCCGCATGCCCAGCTCGTAGAAGTAGACATAAAGGTCGGCCATGCCGTGATAGGCGCGGTAGGCCGATTCCAGGTAGGGCTTGATCGGGCTCAAAAGCTCCTGCCGGACGTAGGGAGGGTTGGCAACCACTACGTCAAAGCCGCCTGCCGTGAACACCTCGGGGAAGGCGGCGTGCCAATCGAAGGCTTTCGGGTGGACGGCCGGGTCGGCAATGACGCTGTTGCCCACCCGGATCGTGTGGTCGAGACTGGTCAGCACCTTGCCGCGCTCGGCCGTCTTGATCCACAGGCTGAGCCGGCAGATTTCGATGGCCTCTTCGTTCAGGTCGACGCCGTAGAGGTTGTTCTCCAGAATTCGCTTGTCGAGGTCGAATAGGGTGCGGTGCCCGCGCAATTCTCCCAGCCGATCATTCGACGCCTGGTAGGCGGCGTGCAACTGGTCGAAGGCTTGGATCAGGAACGCCCCGCTGCCGCAGGCCGGATCGAGCAGCCGGACCGTCTTCAATTCGTCCTGCCACGCTTCCCAGAATCGGACCAGGGCGGCCCGCTCGGGTTTCTTGAGCTTGTCCAGATCGTAGACGGCCGGATCGGCCAGCGCGGCCCGCGCGGCGCCCTTTGCCGCTTTCTGGTGCGATTGCCGGAGTTGCTCGAAACGGTCCCGCAGCACCCCACCCAACGCCTGTTCGATGATGCAACGGGTAACGAAGGCGGGGGTGTAGAACGCGCCTTCCTTCTTGCGGCGGCTTCGTGAACGCGGAGCGGACTCGGCGGCACTGCCCTCACCCTCGGGTACCCGCTCGCGGGTGCCTCTCCCGGAGGGAGAGGGGAGAGTTTCCAATTCGCTGCGGAGCTTTTCGAGGTCGGTAATCGACTGCTCGAAAATGTGGCCCAGGATGTCAACGTCGATCAGGCTGCTGTTGCCGGCCGCCGGGGCGTAGGCCGCCGCCTGATGCGCGGGCCGGTAGTCGTAATCGCCCAACTCGCGGAAGTAGGCGCAGACTTCATCCGACACCTTCAGGCGGTCCAAGACCGGGTCGTCGGCGAAGAGCCCGCCGTTATAGGTGTGGATGCCCAGGGCGGCGTTGCCGCGGTTGATGGAACCGAACAGCCCGCGGAAGTTGTCCCAAATCGGCCGCGGGTGGTAGGGGTCGCGGTGCTCATAGGCCTTGCGGATCGTTTCCGTGGGGAGCAGGCCGCGGTCTTCACAGAAGGCGGAGAACAGCACCCGGTCGAGCAGCTTTTGGGCGCACGAGAGCACGTCATGCCGGGGCACGTCGGGATTGTCCGCCGAGAGCCGCTGGAAGGCGTCGTGCCGCATTTCGGCATAGCGCTGGTAGAACTCCTTGGTCAAATCCTTTCCGACCCGCTCGGATTCGGCCAGCAGCTCATAGAAATGGCAGCGGCCCGTCGCGGGGGCCACCCGCTCGGCGCCCAGCAGGAACGCAAACCGCTTGAGCTGCGCGTCGCTCTCGGCAAGCTGCTCGGTATCGAACCGCTCATAGGTTTGCTGGTCGGTTCCCTTGCCGTAGAGCCGGGTCTGGCGGATCGAGGTGACGATGATCCAATCGCAGGGGAGGTTGATGGCGTAGCGGTAACCCTGATCGACGGCCGACATGCGCCGGCCCGCAAACGGCCGGTCCAGGGGGTCTTTCGGCCCTTTGCCTTCCAAGGCGACGGTGAACTTATCCGGCCCGCGGCCGAAATCGCCGAGCACGGCGTCGGCGAACTTCCCATCCACCTGGACGTGTTTCTCCCGCGATATGGTATAGCGCGGGCCGCCGTCCGCCGGGCGGGTGTAGCCGAGCAGGTCGCAGAAGAAGTCTGTCAGGAAGTCGGGGAGGATTTCCTGTTCCGTGAAGGTGTTGGCCTTGCCCGAGGAGAGCAGGTCGGCCCAGTGTGCCAGTTTCGGCCGGAAGGCGGCGAGGTGGGCCGGCAGCTCGAATGCCTCAAGGTGGTTACGAAGGACATCGGGACGGAACAGCGGCTTGGCTTCGATCGGCACGGCCGGACCTCCTTGAGGCCCCCATTGTAAGGAATCTTCCTTGCGGGTACCACACGGAGCAGGCGAACCAGGGCGCTGCCCTGGCCTGGGAGACCGGCTGGGCCTTCGGCCCGCAAACGCCTGTGCGCCGGCGGGGTTCTCGGGTCGAGGTTAATTCTGCACTCCGGCTTGTGAAAGCGGATGCGGGCACCGGAGACGGGCACCGCAGGAGGCGTGGTCGGGGCTTTCCGCCGGCCTCGCGCAGGCCCCCGGACGCGCGCCACCGCGCGGAGCGTGGTCGGGGGCTTTCCCCGCCCCTTGCCGGGCGGCAGGCGGGGGGGTATGATGGGGGTTTCGTCCCGTCCGGGAGCCGCGACAATGCGCCACGTGCTGTCCGCCTTGGTCCAAAACGTGCCGGGGGTGCTGTCGCACATTTCGGGGATGCTGGCCTCCCGCGGCTACAATATCGATAGCCTGGCGGTGGGGGAAACCGAGGACCCCCGCTTGTCGCGGATGACCTTCGTGGTCGTCGGCGACGACGCCGTGCTGGAGCAGGTTTGGAAGCAATTGGAGAAGATCGTGACCGTCGTCCGCGTGGACGACGTCAGCGCGCAGGAGTACGTGGAGCGGGACATGATGCTGATCAAGGTCTCCGCTCCGCCGGGCCGCCGCGGCGAGATCGCCCAATTGACCAACATCTTCCGCGGCCGGATCGTGGACGTGGCCCCGGAGGCGATGATCATCGAGATGTCCGGCCAGGAGAGCAAGATCGAGGCGTTTATCGAGATGATGCGGCCGCTGGGGATCATCGAGCTGGCGCGGACCGGGCGGATCGCCCTGGTCCGCAGCCGGCAGGACCAGCCGGCCGCGGAATGAGAATGAACAGGAGCGAACAGAGGTAGCGAAGCGCCCCGGTGCTGGTTCCCACGCTCTGCGTGGAAACCCCGTTTTCCGACGCTCCGCGTCGAACCGGGCGACGCAGAGCGTCGCAGCCAGGACGTTCCCACGCAGAGCGTGGGAACGAGGAAGCGGCAGGAATGCGAAGCCGCAAGCGGCGGCATTTTCAACCACCCGAGGAAGTTATTATGCCCGCAAAAACCTATTACGACAAAGACGCAGACCTCTCGTTGCTGAAGAACAAGACGGTGGCCATTTTGGGCTACGGCTCGCAAGGGCACGCCCACGCCCAGAACCTCCGCGACAGCGGCGTGAGCGTGATCGTGGCCGAGCTGCCGGGCACGCCCAACTACGAGCTGGCCGTGAAGGACGGCTTCAGCCCCATCGGGGCCGCCGAGGCGGTGCAAAAGGCCAACATCATCACCATCCTGCTGCCGGACGAGCTGCAGGCGGACGTTTTCCGCAGCCAGATTCGCGAGAACCTCAAGCCGGGCAGCGTGCTGGTGTGCTCGCACGGGTTCAACGTGCACTACGGGCAGTTCGAGGTGCCGCGCGGCGTTTCGGTGGTGCTGGTGGCCCCCAAGGGCCCAGGGCACCTGCTGCGCAGCGAGTTCGTCCGCGGGGCGGGGGTGCCCTGCCTCATCGGCCTGGGGGAGGGCGCGGCCAAGGACGCCCTGGCCATCGGCCTGGCCTATGCCAAGGGCATCGGCGGCACCCGCGCCGGCGTGATCGAGACCACCTTTGCCGAAGAGACCGAGACCGACCTGTTCGGCGAGCAGTGCGTGCTCTGCGGCGGGGTCAGCGCCTTGATGAAGGCCGGCTTCGAGACGCTCGTCGAGGCCGGCTACCAGCCGGAAATGGCCTACTTCGAGTGCGTACACGAGCTGAAGCTGATCGTCGACCTGGTCTACCAGGGCGGGCTGAATTACATGCGCTACAGCATCTCGAACACGGCCGAGTACGGCGACTACACCCGCGGCGGGCGGATCATCACCGACGAGACCAAGGCGGAGATGAAGCGGATCCTGGCGGAGATCCAGGACGGGCGGTTCGCGCGGGAGTGGATCCTCGAGAACAAGGCCGGCGCGCCCTCGTTCAAGGCCCTCCGCCGCCGCGAACGGAACCACCTGGTCGAGCAGATCGGCCGCGGCCTGCGCCGGCTGATGTCCTGGATCAACGCCAAAGAAGTCTAGGGGGACGGGATTGGGGAGACCCCTCGTTCCCACGGTCCCCGTGGGAACGCCTGGATGGCCGCTCCGCGGCCTTTCCGACCCAGGGAAGGGACGCAGAGCGTCCGCTCAGTGCGTTCCCACGCAGAGCGTGGGAACGAGAGGCGGAGAGCGTGGGAACGAGAGGTTTACGGCAGATGGCAGCAACATCCAACCGGGACCTGTTCCGCGAGCTGCGGCCGGGAGATCGGGTGGAAGTCGAGCACCTGGTCACGATCGGCCCGCGAGTCTGGACCACGCAGACCGGCGGGACGGTGGTGCGCAGCGAGCGCGTGCGCCACGGCCTGCACTTCCGGCGGAACTTCGACGACAAGGTGCGTAGCGACGTGATTTTTTTGCAGCGGCCCGACGGCGAATTCACCGCGGTGGCCATGGACGAGTTTACAACCTTGCGGAAAGTTCAGTGAAGCCTCTGCCAGCCGTGGGCGGTTTCCAGTCCCATTCCCGCAGCTACGCGGCGAACCGGTTCGTGTACCCGGTGCTAAGCCGCCGCGCGGGCGGGATTTCCATCGGGGTCAATCTCAACCCGGAGAAGTCGTGCAACTTCGACTGCGTTTACTGCCAGGTGGACCGCTCGGACCGCGGCGCGGCCGTACTGCGGCCGGCAGACCTGCCGCAATTGGCCGCAGAGTTGGACGGGATGTTGGAGTTGGTGCTCTCCGGGCGGATTTTCCAGGGCCCGCCCTTTCGTCAAACGCCCGAGCCGCTGCGGCGGCTCAACGACATCGCGTTGAGCGGCGACGGCGAGCCGACGGCCTCGCCGCTCTTGGGTGAGGTAGTGAGCCTCGCGGCCGAGGCCCGGCAGAGCCGCGGCCTGGCGGACCTGAAGATCGTGCTCTTGACCAACGCCAGCCTGCTGGACCGCGAGCCGGTCCGCCGCGCGCTGGAGGTCCTGGATCTCAACAACGGCGAGATCTGGGCGAAGCTGGACGCCGGCACCGAGGCGTACTACCGCAAGGTGGCGCGGAGCCGCGTGGGCTTCCCGCGGATCCTGGAAAACCTGCGCGAGACGGCCCGCCGGCGCCCGATCGTCATCCAGTCGCTGTGGATGCACCTGGGCGAGCAGCCGCCGCCGGCCGAGGAGCAGGAAGCCTATTGCCAGCGGCTGTTGGAGATTTTGGCCGCGGGGGGGAAGATCAGCCTGGTGCAGGTACACACGATTGCCCGGCCGCCGGCCGAAAGTTTCGCCAGCCCGCTGGCCGCCAAGGAGGTTGAGGCCATGGCCGAGTTGGTCCGCCGGCGGACCGGGCTGCCGGTGGCCGCGTTTCCGGGGGCATGATGCCGGCGTACCCCCCGGATGCAATCCGGGGGCTTTTGATCGTTCATCCGATACGATCCGGGGGCTTTTGATCGTTCATCCGATACGATCCGGGGGCTTTTGATCGTTCATCCGATACAATCCGGGGGCTTTCGATCGTTCATCCGAAATCCGTGGCAAGATATCGCATGGCCGACCCTTATTTCCAGCAATTGTTTGCCGATCGCATCGGCGGCCCAAGCTACGGCAAGGGCAGCGAGATCTACAAGTTCGAGAAGATCAAGCGGGCGAAGCGCCTGGCGGTGGCCCAGCACCCGGAGCGGAAGCTGATCGACTTCGGCATCGGCGAGAACGACGAGATGGCCGCCCCGTCGGTCCGCCGCGTCATGGCCGAGGAAATCAACCGGCCCGAGAACCGCGGCTACGCCGACAACGGCATTGCGGAGTTCAAGCAGGCCGCGGCACGCTTCATGCAGCGGGAATTCCAGGTCGAGCTCGATCCGGCCCGCGAAATCAACCACTGCATCGGCACGAAGACCGCCCTGGCCATGCTGCCGGCGGCCTTCATCAACCCGGGCGACGTGACGTTGATGACCGTGCCGGGCTACCCGGTGGCCGGCACGCACACGAAGTACTACGGCGGCGAGGTCTACCCGTTGGCGCTGCGGGCCGAGCACGGCTTCCTGCCCGATCTGGAGGCCGTCCCCGCCGACATCCTGCGGCGGGCGAAGCTCTTGGTGCTGAACTACCCGAACAGCCCGACGGGGCGGATCGCCACGCGGGAGTTCTACACTCGCGTGATCGAGTTCGCCCGGCAAAACCGGGTGGTCGTGGTGCAGGACGCCGCCCATCTCATGCTGACCTACCACGAGCCGCCGCTGAGCTTCCTGCAGGTGCCCGGCGGACGCGACGTGGGCGTCGAGGTGCATTCGCTCTCGAAGGGCTGGAACATGATCGGCTGGCGGATGGGCTGGGTGTGCGGGCACGAGCGGCTGGTGCGGGCCCTGGCCGACGTGAAGGACAATTGCGACTCGGGCCAGTTCATCGCCGTCCAGAAGGCGGCGGCGGCGGCCCTGGACGACCCCGAGATTCCCCGCCAGACGCGCCGCAAGTACCTTCGCCGGCTCGAGAAGCTGGTGATTGCCCTGCGCCGCTCGGGCTTCGAATGCCGCGTGCCCGGCGGCACGTATTTCCTCTATACGCCCAGCCCCAAGGGGGTGGCCGGCGGGCCGCGCTTCGACACGGCCGAGGCCGCCTCGCAGTATCTCATTGCCGAGCACTCGATCTCGACGGTCCCCTGGGACGACGCCGGGACTTACCTGCGGTTGTCGGTCACCTACGAGGCCCCCGACGAGGCCGCCGAAGACACCCTCATGGCCGAAACCGAACGCCGCCTGCACGGGCTGCACCTGGAGTTTTGAAAAGAACGAAAGCCGCCAAACGGCAAGCGTGCCTTGATCCCCGCGACGCCGTCGCGGGGCTTTTCACAAATCCCCCCAATCCCCACCTCGGAGGTCCTCCCGTGAAACGCCGCGACCTGCTGAAACTCGCGTCCACCGCCCTGGGACTCTCGGCCCTGCCGCTCGGCTCCATCCTTGCCGCGGAGGCGAAACCCAAGCGAATCCTCTACTTCACCCGCAGCGCCGGCTACGAGCACTCGGTGGTCCACCGCCAGGACGGCCAGTTGGCCTTCTCCGAGAAGATCCTCACGGAAATTGGAAAGCGGGCGGGTTACGAGGTCGAGTGCAGCCAGGACGGAAGGGTCTTCGATGGCAACCTGGCCGCCTACGACGCCTTCGCCTTCTACACCAGCGGCGACCTGACCTCCCCGCAGGGCAACGGCAAGCCGATGACGGCCGCGGGCAAGCAGCGGCTGTTGGACGCCGTGGCCGGCGGCAAGGGCTTCTTGGGCCTGCACGCCTGCACGGACTCGTTCCGCTCGCACAGCACGCCGACCGCGCTGGACCCCTTCCTGGCCATGGTGGGGGCGGAGTTCGTCGCACACGATGCCCAGCAAGAGGCGACCCTGCGGATCGTTTCCAAATTCCCCGGCATTGCGGGGCTGGGTCGCCAGGGCTGCATTACGCTCATGGAGGAGTGGTACGCCCATCGGAAATTCGCCAAGGACCTGCACGTCATCCTGGTACAAGAGACGGCGGCGATGCAGGGGCCCCACTACCAGCGGCCGCCCTATCCGGCCACTTGGGCCCGAATGCACGGTCAAGGTCGCGTGTTCTACACCTCGCTGGGCCACCGCGAGGACATCTGGACCAATCCCGTCTTTCAGGGCATCGCGCTGGCGGGGCTGGCCTGGATCACGGGCCGGGTGGCCTTCGACCCGCAGCCCAACATCGACCAGGCGACCCCCGGGGCGAACCAGGAGAAATAGCCCACGTCCGGGCGCGGCCGCAGGGTTCCAACTCCCCCAGGGGTGGCCGGAATTGACCGCGGGCACGGGCAAACCGGCTGGGCACCCCTTCGGCGAGGGGTGGTCCTTTTCTCAAGACCTTCTCGGGAGGGTATGATGGAGAGAGCCCCGCCGCCTCGGAAACCTCGCGCATGCAACCGACGAGAAAACGCCGCCGCAAGTCGCCGCCCGACCACCCCCCGCAAGACCGCAAACCCTCGCCCGGCGGCAACAGCACCGTCTGGTACGTGATGGCGCTGGCGACGATCGTGCTGCTGGCCGTCGTGCTGTGGGGCAGCGAGGCCGAGGAGGACATTCCCTACGGCCACCTCGTGCAGTTGATCGAGCAGGGCGATCCCCAACACCACCCCAACGCGGCCATCGAAGTCCCGAAGGGGGAGAAGGGGAAGGGGCTGGTGGTGCGTTACTCGAACCTGGAGAATTTGAAGATCGGGCCGCATGAGATCAGCGGCACGGTCACCCGCCAGGTGGTCGAACCGGCCGGGCAGCACGGGGAGCCCAAGCCCGAGGTCTTGTTCCGCTCGCCGCGGATGGGATTGGAGGACGACCACAACGCGCTGTTCGAGCTGGCCCGCCGCCACGGGTTCAGCGACGTGCAGGGCGAGCGGGCGCCCAGCGGCTGGCGCTATTACATGCCGATGGTCCTGTTCACCGCGGTGCTGGTGCTGTTGTTCCTGTTCATGGTGCGGAAGCTGGGGGGCACCGGCTCGGCCATGGCCTTCGGCCGCAGCCGGGGCAAGCTTTACGCCCAGGAAGACGTGGGCGTGACGTTCGACGACGTGGCCGGCATCGAAGAGGCGGTCGGGGAACTCCGCGAGGTGGTCGATTTCCTCAAGCAGCCGCTGAAGTACCAGGTCCTGGGCGGGCGGATCCCCAAGGGCGTGCTGCTGGTCGGTCCGCCGGGGACCGGCAAGACGCTCCTGGCCAAGGCGATCGCGGGCGAGGCGGGCGTGCCCTTCTTCAGCCTTTCCGGCAGCGACTTCGTGGAAATGTTCGTGGGCGTCGGCGCCGCCCGCGTCCGCGACATGTTCCAGCAGGCCCAGGCCAAGGCCCCCTGCATCGTGTTCATCGACGAGCTGGACGCCTTGGGCAAGACCCGCGGCACGAGCATCGTCGGCGGGCACGACGAGCGGGAGCAGACGCTCAACGCCCTGTTGGTGGAAATGGACGGCTTCAGCTCCAACAGCGGCGTGATCGTGATGGCCGCCACGAACCGGCCGGAAACCCTGGACCCGGCCCTCTTGCGCCCGGGCCGCTTCGACCGGCACGTGCTGGTGGACCGCCCCGACGTCCGCGGCCGCGAGGAGATTCTGGAGGTACACGTGGACCGGGTGCGGCTGGACGCTTCGGTCGATTTGAAGGAGGTGGCGCGGATCACCTCGGGGTTCGTGGGCGCGGACCTGGCCAACCTGGTCAACGAGGCTGCGCTGCTGGCCGCCCGCGCCGGCAAGACGGCCGTCTCCATGCAGGAGTTTACCGCCGGGGTCGAGCGGATCACGGTGGGCCTGGAGAAGCGGCAGCGGCTGATCCACGCCGACGAAAAGCAGCGCGTGGCCTACCACGAAAGCGCGCACGCCCTGGTCACCGCCAGCCTGCCCAACACCGACCCGGTGCACAAGGTCTCGATCATCCCCACGGGTCTGGCCGCCTTGGGCTACACCATGCACCGGCCGGAAGGCGACCGTTACCTGGTGACCCAGGGCGAGCTGGAAAGCCGCATCCAGGTGCTCCTGGCCGGAACGCTGGCCGAGGAGATGACCTTCGGCGACCGTTCCACCGGGGCGCAGAACGACCTGGAGCGGGCCACCGAGATCGCCCGCAGCATGGTCATGGATTTCGGCATGAGCCGGCTGGGGCGGGTGACTTATCGCGAGAGCCGGCGCTCGCCGTTCATGGCCAACGGCGGCGAGCTGCCCGGCGAGCGGGCCCACAGCGAGCAGACCGCCCGCGAAATCGACGAGGAGATCCGGCGGATCGTGGCGGAGTCGGAGCAGAAGGTGCGGCGGATCCTGGAAAGCCGCCGCCCGGCCCTGGTGGCCATTGCCGAACGGCTCATCGAGCAGGAGACGATCGACAACAGCGAGTTGCGGGCCCTGATCGAGGCCAGCTCGCCCAGCCCGATGATCGTGCCCGGCACGGCCGACGCGCCCCCCCCGCGGCGGGCCGACGAGCCGGCGGTGCGCAAAGACACCCTCGACGGTCCGGCCGCGGCGGGACTATAATATCGTTAGGAAGGTCGAGGACGGCAACATGAATCGAATCACCGTTGATCAACCCTTAACGACGCAGCTAGAGACGGCCATCGCGCCGGTTGAGGTCGTTGACAAGACGGGCCGCCCCCTGGGGCATTTCGTCCCACGGCTAACCGCTGCGACTCCCGAGGCCTGCCCCTATGCGCCCGACGCCCTGGCCGCGATGCGTGCCGAGCAGGGAGGCCGCCCGCTATCGGAGATCTGGAAATCTCTGAGGGCGGAATGACATTCACCGTTGTCTGGCGACCTTCGGCAGAGCGAAACCTTGCGCAGGCGTGGCTTGACGCCGTTGACCGTCAGGCAGTGAGGGACGCCACAGACGCGATCGACGCGTTATTGCGAACGGCGCCGGATGAGGTCGGAGAGTCGCGTGCCTCGGCTACTCGAATCCTGACCGTTTCTCCGCTGACTGTTTATTATGACGTCCATCATGACGATCGAGTGGTTGCCGTTTGGGCCGTATGGCGGAGTCCGCGCGACTGACCCCAATCGCGGATTTGGCAGGGTGGGGCGAAGGGCACCGACGCGCAGCGTTGGTCTGCAAGCCCTGCCGCGGGTTCGTCAAGCTCGATCGATTTTGCCGTCGATGCCGAACCTGGCAAGTGCGCGTGGGGCCTTGGCAAGCCGGATCATCAGTTGCTGTCGAGCGGGTGTCTTCACAGCCGCGTGGTGCCTTGCTGCACTCTCTGTGCCACCGCGCGGATGAACGCGGGCGTGGTGCCGCAGCAGCCGCCCAGGAAAGCGGCCCCCGCCTCGATGAGCTGCGGCACGTAGGAGGCGAACTCCGCGGGCGTTTGCAGGTAAACCGCCTGTCCGTCGCGGATCTGCGGCAGGCCGGCGTTGGGCTTGATCCAGACGGGCCGGCCGCTGGCGGCCCGCAAACGGCGGCAGATGGCCACAAAGCCGGCGGCCCCCTGGCCGCAGTTCGAGCCGACGCAATCCGCCCCGGCCGCCAGCAACCGCTCGGCGGCCGCCTCCGGCGTGGTGCCCATCATCGTGCGATCCTGCGCGGGCCCCGAGTCGAACGTCATGCAGGCGATCACCGGCAAGCCGGTCCGCTTGGCGGCGGCCACCGCCAGCACCGCTTCGGCCGGATCGGACATGGTCTCGATGAGGATTCCGTCGGCCCCGGCCCCGGCCATCGCCTCGGCCTGCTGCGCGAAGGCCGCCTGCAGGTCCGCCTCCGCCACCTCGCCCAGCGTGAGCATCACGCCGCTGGGGCCCAGCGAGGCGAAGACCCGGGCCCGGCCCTCGGCGGCGCGGCGGGAAATCGCCACGCCGGCACGATTGATCTCCACCGTCCGCTTGGCCAGCCCATGCCGCGACAAAATGTAGCCGTTGGCCCCGAACGTGTTCGTGAGAATCACTTGGCTGCCGGCCTCGACATAGGCCCGGCCGACCGCCTGCACCTCGTCCGGACTGGACAGGTTCCAGGCGTCCGGGCACTCGCCCACCGGCAGGCCGTGTGCTTGCAGTTGCGTGCCCCACGCGCCATCGGTCACAACCGGGCCGCCAGCCAGCAGGTGTTCCAGGGTCGAGTGCATGAGTGCCTTTCCGCGGGCCGCCGCAAGCAACCGCTTCGGATTCTACCACAATACTTTCCTTGTTCCCACAGCCCGCGTTCTCGTTCCCACGGTCCCCGTGGGAACGCACTGGGCGGACGCTCTGCGTCCCCAAAACCGGGCAGGAAGGGCCGCCGGAGCGGCCGGCCCTTGCGTTCCCACGCAGAGCATGGGAACGAGCAGGAGCGGGTGATACTTGACTACTGTCACAACCTGGCATAGCATTCCCCCGCGTCGATCTATCATTTCCCGCTGTCCACGGTCCTTTGCCCAGAAAGCCGCCTCCATGGCGATTGCCACCAACCTCGGTTTCCCTCGCATCGGCAGCCGGCGAGAACTCAAGCGGGCGATCGAAGGCTATTGGCAGGGGACCCTGCGGGCCGAGGAGCTTTGGGCCACGGCCCGGGGCATCCGCCGCCGGCACTGGGAGCTCCAGCGGGACGCGGGGATACAGCACATCCCCTCGGGCGACTTCTCGCTCTACGACCACGTGTTGGACACGGCGGTGATGGTCGGCGCGATCCCGGAGCGCTTCCACGCGCCCCAGGGGCCCGTGGACCTGGAGACGTATTTCGCCATGGCCCGCGGCTCTACGACCAAAGCCGACCAACGCCACCCGCAAGCCGACCACTGCTGCGCAGCGGTGCCCGCCCGGTCGGTGCCCGTTCGGTGCCCGGCCCGGCCGCTGGAGATGACCAAGTGGTTCGACACGAACTACCACTACCTCGTGCCGGAGTTCGAGCCTGGCCAATCGTTTCGCCTGGCCTCGACGGGGCCGCTGGATGCCTTCCGCGAGGCCCTGGCGGAGGGCATCCGCACGCGGCCGGTGTTGCTCGGGCCGGTGTCGTTCCTGCTGTTGGGCAAGAGCCGCGCGCCCGGCGTGGCCCCGCTCGGGCTCTTGGACGGCCTGGTCGGGGTGTATGGGGAACTGCTCGCCGGGCTGGCGGGGGCGGGGGCCGACTGGGTGCAGATCGACGAGCCGGTGCTGGCCCTCGACCTCTCGGCCGAGGCACTCCTTGCCCTGGATGCCGCCTACCGGCGGCTGGCGGCGGTTTCCGCGTCGGTGCGAATCTGCCTGGCAACCTATTTCGGCCCGCTGGGCGAAAACCTCCCGGCGGCGCTGCGGCTGCCGGTCGCCGCAGTACACCTCGATCTGGTTCGCGCGCCGGAGCAACTCGCCCCCGCACTGGACCTGCTGCCCGAAGGCCGCATGCTCTCGCTGGGGGTCGTCGACGGCCGGAACATCTGGCGCTGCGATCTGGCGCAAGCTGCGAGCTTGCTGGGGACCGCGGCCGAGCGGATCGGTCCGGAGCGGATGCTGGTGGGCCCCTCTTGCTCGCTGTTGCACTGTCCCATCGACTTGCAGTTGGAAGAAGATCTCGACGCGGAGTTGCGCGGCTGGATGGCCTTCGCGCGGCAGAAACTTGCTGAGATCGTGCTGCTGGCCCGCGCGGTCCAGGATGGGCCCGGCGCCGTGGCCGAGGCCCTGGCGGCCAGCAGTCAAGCCCGCCAGGAGCGGGGCCGCGCGCCGCGGGTGCATCACGGCGACGTCAAAGCGCGGCTGGCGGCGGTCGGCCCGGCGATGCTCCGCCGCGGCAGCCCGTTTGCCCAGCGCCGGCCGCGGCAGCAACAGGCCCTCGGCCTGCCGCTGCTGCCGAGCACCACGATCGGCTCCTTCCCGCAGACGGGCGAGGTCCGCAAGGCCCGCTCCGCGCGCAAGCGCGGCGAGTGGCCGGCGGCGCGCTACGAGCAGTTCTGCCGCCGCCAGATCGACGAGGCCGTCCGTTTCCAGGAGGAGATCGGGCTGGACGTGCTGGTGCACGGCGAGTTCGAGCGCAACGACATGGTCGAGTACTTCGGCGAGCAGTTGGAAGGGTTCGCCTTCACCGCCCACGGCTGGGTGCAGAGCTACGGCACGCGCTGCGTCAAGCCGCCGGTGATCTACGGCGACGTGTCGCGGCCGCGGCCCATGACCGTCGAGTGGAGCCGCTACGCGCAGTCGCTCACCTCGCGGCCGATGAAAGGCATGCTGACCGGCCCGGTCACGATCCTGCAATGGTCGTTCGTGCGGGACGACCAGCCGCGGCGGGACACGGCCTTCCAGATCGCCTTGGCGATCCGCGACGAGGTGGCCGACCTCGAGGCGGCCGGGATCCGCGTGATCCAGATCGACGAGCCGGCGCTGCGCGAGGGCCTGCCCCTGGCCCGCTCGGAGCGTGCGGCCTATCTCCGCTGGGCCGTGGATGCTTTCCGCCTGGCGGCCTGCGGCGTGACCGACCGCACGCAGATTCACACGCACATGTGCTACGGCGACTTCGACGACATCCTGGATGCGATCGCCGAGCTGGATGCCGACGTGATCTCGATCGAGGCCTCGCGGTCCGACATGGAGCTGCTGGAGGCGTTCCGGCAGTTTCGCTATCCCAACGACATCGGACCGGGCGTTTACGACATTCACAGCCCGCGGGTGCCCGAGGTCGACGAGATCGCCGGCCGGCTCCGCAACGCGCTCGCGCGGCTGCGGCCGGAGCAGCTTTGGGTCAATCCGGATTGCGGGCTGAAGACCCGCGGCTGGCCGGAGGTCCGGGCGGCGCTGGCGAACATGGTCGCGGCCGCGCGGCGGGTGCGCGAAGAGCTGAGGCGGGCATGATCGTGGGCCGTAACGGCTCGTTAGTTTCCGTTGCGGAAGAGGCGAAACGGTAGGGCCGACGGGCACCGGCACGGGAGTCGTTGGCACAAGTTGTGCCTCCGACATCGGAATCGAGGCCGCTGGGAACCGAGGTGGACTAATTGTCAAGTTTGGGAAGGATAAGGCGATGCGAGGCCCTGTCCGGCTCCTTCACCCGTGGCGTCCAGGCGCGGTACACTGTGGTGGCTGGTCAGCACCTGCCGATGTTATAATTGTCGTGAGACCGTGAACGGCACCGCCGCCCGCCGGAACAACCCCGGCGGTTTGGGTAACCAACGATCTTTGCCTCAAGCCATGCCCGAAACCGTCGCCGTAAAGCCCGAACTCATTCTCTGGGCCATCGACCGGTCTCAGTTGCCGCCGGAGGACTTGGCGAGGACATTTCCCAGGCTTGACGAGTGGCGAACCGGCGAGCGGGAGCCGACGCTCAAGCAGTTGGAGTTGTTCGCCAAGGAGACGATGACGCCACTGGGGTATCTTTTCCTCGATTCGCCACCGCGAGAATCGCTTCCCATTCCGGATTTCCGCACCATGGGCGACAATCCCATTGGCCGCCCCAGTCCGAACCTGACCGAAACGCTCCACGCGATGCAGCGTCGCCAGGCTTGGATGCGCGACCACCTTATCGAGCAAGGGAGCGAGGAGTTGGCATTTGTCGGTAGCGCCAAGCAAACCCGCAACGTCGTCTCGCTGGCAGCGCGTATCAGGGAGGCGCTTGGCTTGGCCACGGACTGGGCCGAGCGCTGTGCGAGGTGGGAAGGCGCCCTGCGCACTTTATGCGACGCGGCCGAGCGACTTGGTGTCCTGGTGGCGACCAGCGGTGTTGTCGGCCTGAACAACCACCGGCCACTCGATCCGCAGGAGTTTCGTGGGTTTGTGCTCTGCGACACATACGCGCCGCTGGTTTTCGCCAACGGCGCGGATTCAAAATCGGCGCAGATGTTCACTTTGGCACACGAGCTAGCCCATCTTTGGCTTGGTCAGGACGGCTTGTTCAACCTGATCCGGATGATGCCGCACGCCGACGCGACGGAGCGCTTCTGCAACCAAGTTGCCGCCGAGTTTCTGATCCCGGGCCACAAGCTATCGGAACGATGGGAAGAAGCCAGCGCGACGGACAGGCCGTTCCACACGATTGCGCGTTGGTATAAGGTCAGTCCGCTGGTGGCCGCGCGCCGGGCGCTGGATTTGAAGCTGATCAGCAAGACGCAGTTCTTCGTGTTCTATGAAAATGACCAGGAAGACTGGCGACAGAGGAAAGCGGAGGAGAAGAGGAAAAAGAGGGGGGGGCCTAGTTTCTACGACGTTCAAGATGTCAGGCTGGGCAGGCGCTTTGCATACGCCGTAGTGCGCGCGGCGCGCGAGGGGCGCCTGCTTTATCGCGATGCGTACCAACTGACCGATATCAAAGGCGAAACGTTCAACCGGTACGCCGATCGTCTCATTCAAAGGATGAAGGATGAGCGACGGTAAGCGTTACCTGTTGGACGCCAACGTTTTCATCGAGGCACACCAGAAGTACTACAGTCTGGAAATCTGTCCGGGCTTCTGGCGTACGCTGGTTCACCATCATGCGCAGAAGCGCGTTTTCAGCATTGACAAGGTCAAGGCCGAACTCGCTGCGGGTAACGATCGGTTGAGCCGCTGGGCCAAGGAAACGGCGCCGAATACGTTTTTTAAGGGGACGGCGGATAAGCAGGTTATTGTGGCTTTTCAGGAAATGGTGAATTGGGTTCAAAGCGAGCAACAGTTTACCGCAGAGGCGAAGGCCGAGTTTGCATCGGTGGCGGACGGGTGGGTCGTCGCATACGCGAAGGCGAATGATCTGGTAGTCGTCACACACGAGTTATACGCGCCCGACGCGAAGAAGAACGTGCCTATTCCCAACGTGTGCATCGAGTTCGACGTCAAATACTGCAACACGTTTGAGATGTTGCGCGGCCTGAAAGTTCAATTCGTCTTGAGAAAACGAAGGATAGCCACGTAATCGCAAGAACCATGGCTGCCCCAGGCGAGCACAAGACAGGCGCGATTCAGGGGGCACGGACCGATATCAACATCGTGGCAAGGATTCGCAGATTCCCGGGGAGGGGAACGCGCCTACCCGCTGGCGCGGTTGTTCCGCTGGCCCTCTTGTTCGAGCAGCTTGATGTCGGCCGGCGTCAACTGCGGACGGTCAATCTTGATCGTGATCTTCGAGAACTTGCCGGTGAAGGCGAACGGGACCTGACAGCCTTTGTCATCCACGGGCGTGCCGGTATCCGAGCCGATGTCGAAGGTCTCGTCCCACTACATGATGGGCGGCAGCGTGTGCTCCATTTTCTGGTTGGCGACTTGCTTGCCGTCCACATTGGGCACGCCCGTGCAGCCCACGCCCCCTCCCCTCTGGCAGAACATCCCGAAAGGTCCCAAGACGCGCCGTCGAGGTGGTGTCAAAGCAGACAGGATAGGCAAGACCTGCCGCCGGGATAGGGCAGGTTGCGGGGGTTCTCTCCCATTTCGCAAATCGCCCCGGCAGGAAAGGACGATCATACTCCAGTATTCTCCGATGCAATCGTCAAAGTTCGTTCCGCGGGAAAAGGCGACGCATCTTGCAAATCAGCGAACCCGGCCAGCATCCAAATCGGAGGCTGCGGCCCGGCGGCCGCGCCATGCTTGCCGTGATCGTCGCGGCTGGGCTGGGCGTCCCGTCAGTCGGCCGCGGTGAGCCTCCTGATGCGCCCGCCGTTCCAGGGTGGGCAAGCCCGCAATCTACCCCCTGGCCGCCTCCCGCGAATTGGGCGGCTGCCCCAATGTTTGCCCAAAATGCGCCAGTTCAGGCCGCCGACGCTGGGCCGCCATCGGAGGGCCCCCCGCCGCCAAAGGCCGAGGAGAAGAAGGAGGGCGAGAAGTCCGACGAGGCGGAGAAGAAAGACGACGCGACAACCGCGGAGCCCAAATGCTGGAACTTCCACGCTCAAACCACCGCTGTTGCGCAAGGCGACCCCGGTTTCTCAGCCAACTACTCCGGCCCAAACAGCCTGAACAGCTTGGGCGAGCGCCAGGAAACACTTTCCGCGGACTTGTTCGCCGGCGTGCGGTTATGGAGTGGCGCCGAGATGCACGTGGATGCCCTGATGTGGCAGGGCTTCGGCCTGAGCCAGACGTTTGGCATCGAGGCATTTCCCAACGGCGACGCTTACAAAGCCGGCAGCCAGATTCCCGACTTCATGTTCGCGCGCTTGTTCATCCGGCAAACGTTCGGCCTGGGCGGGCAGCAGGAGGACGTGCCCGACGGCCCGCTCACGCTTGCGGGCAAGCAGGACATTTCGCGGCTGACGCTCACCGTTGGCCGCTTCACCCCCACCGATATTTGCGACAACAACACCTACGCGCACGACCCGCACACGCAGTTCTTGAACTGGGCGATGGTCGCCAACCTCGCGTGGGATTACCCGGCGGACAGTGTCGGCTACACCACGGGACTTGCCGTGGAACTGAATCAGCCGGATTGGGCTTTGCGCTACGGATTTTTCCAGATGCCCGGCGTCCCCGATGGCTTCACCGCCGACGACCGGGTTTTCTGCTGGCCCGGCGGCGGCTCCGGCGGCGACTTTTGGCGATCCTGGGGAATGATGACGGAACTGGAGCGCCGCTACAAGGTCAACGACCATCCGGGGGCGATCCGCTTTATGGTCTGGCTCGACGCAGCCCGCTTCGCCAGCTTCGCCGTGGCGACTGCCCTCTTGCGGGCCAGCCCTCCACCCCCCGACGCTCCCCAGGGAGTGGAGTCGACCATCCCGCCCGCCGCCTTTGCCTACCGCTACAAATACGGCTTCGGGCTGAACTGGGAACAGGAAGTTGCCAAGAACGTGGGCGTGTTTTCGCGCCTGGGCTGCAACGACGGCCGTGAAGTGGCGTGGACCTACACCGATGCGAATTGGTCGGCCTCGCTGGGCGTGAGCGTCAAAGGCGCGGCGTGGAGCCGGCCCGACGACACCTTCGGTTTTGCCTATGTTCTTAGCGGCGCTTCGCGCGAGCAGATAGCATTCCTGAAGGCAGGCGGCACAGGCATATTAAACGGCGACGGCAACCTGACCTACGGCTGGGAACAAGTTCTGGAAACGTACTACGATTTCCCGCTCGGGAAAGCCGGTCGCTTTGCGGCGGATTACCAGTTGGTCGGCGACCCTGCCTTCAACCGCGACCGGGGTCCCGTATCGGTTTTCGCCGTGAGACTCCATTGGGAGTTCTAGCTCGGATTATTCGTGAACATGTAGGGTGGGACAAGCAAACCGCCAACGTGGTGGGATTTCGGCCGCGGATGCCGTACCCAGCCCGCAATCGGAGAGCTCCGCGGTTTGCGCAGTCCCACCAACACCTTGCGCGACCTTGTCTCTACGTGAATAATCCGACCTAGGCGTAGAACTCCCGCACGCGCATCAACACCTCAAAGCCCTCCAGCTTGAGGCAGTCTTCCAGGCAGAGCATGGCCGGGTGATCGGGCGGCAGGAGGGCATAGGCCCGCTTCACGGAGCCGATGACCATGTCCAGGCCCAGCGGCATGGCCTTGGTCAGGAATGCGCTTTCCAGCGGCCCTTTGAGCGGGGAGCCGTCGGCCCGCTTGGGCGGGAGCATCACGGTGAAGTTGCTCAGGCCGACGGAGGCGTGCGTGCCGGCCAGCGAGCCATCGGCGTGGATCCGCTCCAGGGCCCCAATCAGCCGGCGCAAGTTCCCTTCAGTGTCGCTGCCGATGGGGGCGATGCCCGGGTCGATGATACAATCGTCCGCAGTGCTGCCGGGACATGCCTCGAGGAACTTGGCGACGAGCAGTCGGGCGGCCTGGTGGGTCTCCTCGGCGGTGCGACAGGGCCGCGATTGGCCGTCCGCGGCGTGCTCGGAGACCAAGAGGATCGGCCGGAACGGCCGCAGGCGGTACAAGTCGAACATGCCGGCGCGCAGCAGCGTGACCGAGTTGAGGATCGGCTTCCGGCCGCCGGCGCGGGCCGGGTCGTAGGCCGCCAGGCCGGCGCGGGCCAGCTCCACGTCCGGCGTGTCGATCGAGAGCGGCTTGGCCGTGACGCCCTGGATTTTCCGCACCAGGTCGGCCATAAATTCGGGCGGCCGGGCCCCCACGTTCACGTCGATGTACGCCGCGCCGCCGGCGTCCTGGGCGCGGGCCAGCTCCAACAGGCCGCCCACGTCCTGCGCGTCGAAGAGCTTCCGGGTGGAAGGCACCGAGTCGTTGATCGACTCGCCGATGATCGTCAAGCCGGGAACGGGCATGGTGAGAGTCTGCAATAGAGTAACGTGGTCGCTCGTAATCCCCCGGACACAGTCCGGGGGATTTTCCGAATGAGCAGCTTGTCGCGGGATGGCGCCTACGCCTTGGCGAGCTTGCGGGCGGTGCCGACCGCGCTGCTGGCGTTGTCGGCGTAGCCGTCGGCGCCGATCTCGGTGGCGTACTGCTGGGTGATGGGGGCGCCGCCGATCATCACCCGCGTCGTGGCGCGGATGCCGGCCTTGCCGAGGGCCTCGATAACCGCCTTCATCATGGTCATGGTGGTGGTCAAGAGGGCGCTGAGGGCCACGATGCTGCCCGGTTTCTCTTTGGCGGCGTCCACGAATTTCTGCGGCGGGACATCGACGCCCAGGTCGACCACCTGGAAACCGCCGCCTTCGAGCATCGAGGCCACGAGGTTCTTGCCGATGTCGTGCAGGTCGCCCTGGACGGTGCCGATGACCACCCGCCCGGCAGGCTGCGTGCCGGTTTGGGCCAGGTGCGGCGTGATCAGCGCCAGCGAGGTCTTCATGGCCCGGGCAGCGATCAGCAGCTCGGGCACGAAGTAGTCGTTGCACTCGAATCGCTTGCCGACCTCATCCATGGCCGGGATCATGTATTTCTGCACGAGGTCGTTGGGATCGTGGCCGGCGGCCAGCGCCGCCTTGGTCACTTCCTCCGCCTTCTTGGCGTTTCCCTTGAGAATGGCGTCATAGAGTTCCGCGGGCTCGGACATGGACTGCTCCTCCCAATAAGCCGCTCATTTGCGCGAACGAACGAATGCAACCGATGATACCGGCGCAACGCGCCACATGCTAGCCCCCCGCCAGCAATCCCCCCAGATGGTTCAGGCTGCGGCCGGCCTGATCGACGGTGCCGCACGCGACGGAGAGCACGCCGTCGTGCTTGTGACGCTTGCGGAGAAACGCGTCTTGGCGAACGGTGTAACCGGTGATCTGGAAGGCCCCGGTTTCGCTCATCCACTCGGACTGGGGGCCTTCGTCGGTGGTTACCACGGGGGGCTCCAGGTCACTGGCAAATTTGTAGCCGAGCCGGGCAGCCGTCTGGATGCCTTCCCAGAACGACTTGCCTGAACTTCTTACGAATTCGAGGTTTACACCGACTTGCGTCTTGACACGCGTTTCTGTCTCGTGGGCCAACGGGGATAAGCACCCCCAGCCGCCAACAGCTTCGCATCGCCGCCCTGCCTTGTCCCATATTTCCCGCTAACGGACCGGATTGTGCGCGGGTTGTCAAGGGGTGGCTTGCAGGGAAGTGCTAGCACGGGTATCTTTAGGTTGGAGGTCGCCGATGCTCGTCCTCTCGCGAAAGACCGGCCAGCGGGTCCTGATTGGGGACAATATCTCCGTGACGGTGGTGCGGATTGCACCTGGCGTTGTCCGTCTGGGGATCGAGGCACCGGGGGACCTGACCATCATCCGTGAGGAATTGAAGGAGCAGGCCGTCCAGTCGAACGCCGCGGACTGGATCGACAAGGACTAGGTGGGGCGGGCAATTCCGGCGCCCAACTAACGGCTCTTCGCCGGCGGCAGGGCGGAGAGGTCCAAGGTGGTGGGGCTGCCCGGCGTGCCCAGGCCGCCATGGTCGGCGACATATTGCTGGAGCCGGGCAATTTTTTCAGCGGGCGACGGCTCGCCCAGCACCTTGGTGCCCGGGGGCAGTCCCCAGATAATGCGCGTGCCGGCCCGCGAGAACAATTCGTAGGTCGGCTCGTGGGCTGCCAGCGAGGCGGGTGAGGGCTGAATGCGAGCGAGCTTCAATTGCTGCCAGGCGGGGCCGAAGGCGGCGGCGATCTGTGCCCCGTCCAGCACGCGGCCATCGCCCCAGGGCTGCCCCACCGGCCTCATCGGCCGGGTGTCGATGCCTCCCAAGCAAGGGTAGGACCGCCTCTCGGTGGGCGTGAAATCGAGATCTTCGTGGGGCAGCAACACGCCCTCCGCGTCCACGGGCAGCAGATCGCCCGGCACTTCCACCATGCACGCCGGCTGCCGATAGACCAACTCGACGTCCACCCGGGCGGGGGGATGCCGGCTGACCATCGTCACGGCGACGACTTTCGCCACCCAGGGGTGCATGGCGAAGGCGGCGAAGATCCGCCGGGCCAGGTCGTCCTGGAGCGTCGAAAGCGGCGGGTCCAAACTGGCGCTGTGGAACACTTCCGCGCGAACGTCGCTGTGGATCCACGCCGGCGGCGGCGTCACGTAGACTTGGTCGAGCGTAAGCGCGTACTGCCGCGACGCCCGCACCTGCGGCGCTACGTGCCGCCAAACCAGAATCACCGCCACGATGAAGCCCGCCACGACGAGCACCAGGAGCGTCCCCGTGCGGCCCGGCCCCCAACAGAAGGCCAAGAGGCGGGGAATCCACGCCGGGTACCCCGTGGGCGGGCGCGATTTCTTGCTGGGGCTCACCAGATCTCCAACTGCAACTCCAGGCCGATTCCCAGCCGGTCGTGGACCTGGCTCCGCACCAGGTCGATCAGCCGCAGCACGTCCTGGCTGGTGCAATCCGGCTCGGCCACGATGAAGTTCGCGTGGCGGTCGCTGACCACGGCCCCGCCGATGCGGGTGCCCTTCAGCCCGGCCTTCTCGATCAGGTCGCCGGCGCTGGCGCCGCGGGGATCCCTGAACACGCATCCGGCGCACTGGTGGCCCATCGGCTGGGCGGCCTTCTTGAGGATCCACTCCTTGTGCATGCGTTTGGCCAGCACGCTGGGATGGTCCTCTTCGAGCACGAAGGCGGCCTCCAGGATCACCGGCTCATCGAGGCTGCTTTCGTGATAGCCGAAAGCGAGGTCGTCCCGCCCGCGCTGGCAGACTTCGCCGGCGGCCGTGATGACCACTGCGGCGGTGGCCCACTGGCCGATGTCGCCGCCGCGGGTGCCGGCATTGCCGTGCAGCGCGCCGCCCACCGTACCGGGGATGCCGATGAGCATCTCCAGCCCGGCCAGTCCCTGGTGCACGGCGGTGGTCACCAAGCGGCCGAGGACGGCCCCGCCGCCGGCGGTGATCCGCTGCCCTTCCACCCGCAGGCTGCAAAGCTGCGGATGCGACAGCCGCAGCACCATGCCGGGCACGCCCTCGTCGGGCACGAGGGTGTTGGAGCCCTGGCCCAGCAGCCGCAGCTCGACGCCCTCCTGGTGGCAGCGCTGGACCAACCCCAGTACCTGGTCGGGGGTTTCAGGCTCGGCGAAGAACTCGGCCGGTCCTCCCAGTTGGAACCAGGTGTGCATGGCCAGCGGCTCTCCCTGCCGCACGACCTTCTCGAAACCGCTCCAGGAAGCCATAAGCCGTCTTTCCACTGTTCAGCCGTTCGGCACGGCTGCAGCCGCCGGGCCCTGATCCGAACCGTGGACCGGGCGCCCCTTGGGGATCGTCCCGGCCGCGGCCCGCGGTACGCAGAATAGCAGAAATCCGCTGTAGAGAACAGTGACCAGGCAGACCGGGAACTGGAAGCGAAACTCCGGCGACAAAGAGACCGCGGCCAGGAAGCCGCTGTGCAGCAGCAGCGGCAGCAGGATCAGGCCGCAGCGGGGCGCGCGGCTCCGCAGCATGGCGATCCCCGTGGAGAACAGGATCAGATAGAGGTAGAGGGCCGTCCGCCAGAAAAGCCATTTTTGGCGAAACGTCTGGCCGACGATCCACGGCAGGGGCAGCCGCGGTTCCACCCACTCGACCAGCGGTTGGCCGTCGCCCTGCACGCCGCGCAGCACCTGGTACCGCAGCGGCGGCCCCTCGGTGAAAGCCACGATGTAATAGTTGGGATCCCGCGGCCCGGCGATGCCCCAGATATACGAGCTGCCGGCCAGCACATGCCGCAGGTTGACCGCGGGCCGCCGCCGGAAGAGCTTGATCGCCAGGGCCGTCAAGTCCTGCTTTTTCGCATTCCATTTCGGCCAGCAGTTCAACTCGTCGATATTCATCCCGCCGTCGAGTTGAGAGGGGCTGTAGGGCCAGCGGCCGTCCTGCAACGGGTAGAGGCCGTCCAACAACGCCTGCTCCGCGGGCGTCAGCGGCGTCCCGGCGGCGGTGTGCGCGGCAATGTGTTGGATGCAAAGCGCGACCCGGAAGACGTCGTGCCCGCTCGCTACGCCCAGCTTGCGATACAGCGGGCCGCGCACTCCCCAAATCACCGCGCCCGCCACGGCCAAAGCCAACGCCAGCCGCCGCCAATAACGATAATACGCGGCGGCCAGGAGAACGGGCATGCCCAGCGCGACGGGCAGCCCGTTGTGGCGATAGAGCGCCACCAACCCCAACACCCCCCCCAGCAGGATCCAAGAGCAGCGGCGCGCGAGCCATGCCCCGCGACTCTGGATCATTTCCATGACCCACAGCGACAAGACCAGCACGCCGATGCTGTAAGGAATGTCCTTCCACAAGGTGATTGCCAGGATTCCGGTGGCGGGCAGGAGGGCCAGAGCGCCGGACGTGGTCCAGGCCAGGCCGCGCGGCATGCCCCATTGCCGCAAGCGCTTCAGGCTCCAAGCGACGACCAGGCTCAGGGAGAGCAGTTGCGCCACGGCGACGGCCGCGGGGGAGAGCCAAATCCGCGTGATCAGCCAGTTGGTCATGGTGTGAAACGCCGGGGCCAGGTCGGAATAGTGGCCGGTGACCATTTGCGACCATTGGCCGAGCGAATCGTTGCTCATCAGTGCGGGCCAGAAGACGGCCAGATACGTGCCGCCCGCGGCCAGCAGCGGCAGCGCATAGCCGAGCCACGCGCAACGCGCGACGATGCCCTGGGGACGGGGCGGGGACGTCTGGCCGCGCGCCACGGCCGCCTCGCGGCTGACCAGCCACAGGCAGGCGACGGCCAGCGGGCCGCCCATGCACAAGCCTGCCAGAAGATACAAAACGGTTTGCCGGCCGGCAAGGATCATCCGCAGCGGATGTTCCGGCGGCAGTCCCCGCACGGGCGGGATGGGCGTGACGACCACCAGCCCCCAGCCGCACAGCAGCCCGAGCAAGACGCAGAAGCGCGCGGTCCGCGGCGTGAGGGCGGCCAGGCAAGGCCCGATCGCGCGGCGCCGGGCCCATGCCGCGGCGGCGGCCGCCACCGCGGCGAGCAGGCAGGCGGCCGCAAGTTTCAGCCCGCCGGGCCACGCCGCCGGTTGCAGGAAGTAAGCGTAGCCGACGACGGTGGCAGCGGCGGCAAACGCTGCGATTGTGCCCCAGCGGATGGCCGGCCTGCTGAGATCCATCAACCTCGCCCTCCCCGGCCGCGGCTTCAGCCGCTCGGCATGGCTCCGGCAGAGCGGCTGCGCTCCAAAGCGTCAGCCGGGCACGCGCTGCCGGTGCTCCCCACCGCGGCCCTTGGCACGCAGAAGAACAGGAATCCACTGTAGAGAATACTAACCAGGTAGACCGGGAACTGGTAGCGGAACTCTTCCCCCGGGGAAAGCACGACCAGGCAGCCGTTGTGCAGCAACAGCGGAAGCAGCATCAGACCGTAAGCCGGCGAGCGACTCCGCAGCATGGCAATCCCCGCTGATAGCAGGATCAGATAGAGGTAGATTGCCGGCCGCCAAAAAAGCCATTTGTGGCGGAACGTCCTGCCGAGGATCCGCGGCCAGGGCAGCCGCGGTTCCACCCACTCGAACGTCGGCTGGCCCTTGTCCTGCACGCGCCGCAGCACCTGGTACCGCGGCGGCGGCCCCTCGGCAAAAGCCACGGTGTAACCGCCATCCCCCGGCCCGGTGATGCCCCAGATATACGAGCTGCCCAGCAGCATGAGCCGCAGGTCGACCGCGGGACGCCGCCAGAAGAGCTTGATCGCCAGGGCCGTCAAGCTCTTCTGCTGGGCATCCCATTCCCTTTTGTCGTACAGGAAACGCGGGCTGTAGCAGGGCAGGTCGGCTGTCAACGAGCAGCAACTGTCCCGCAAGACCTGCTCGTCGGGCGTCAGCGGCGTCCCGCTGGCGGTGTGCGCGGCGAGGTGCTGCAGGCAAAACGCGACCAGGAAGGCGTCATGGCCACTCGCGATGCCGAGCTTGTGGAACAGCGGGCCGCGCACTCCCCAAATCACCGTGCCCGCTACGGCCAAAGCCAGTGCCAGCCGCCGCCAATAGCGAGGATACGCGGCGGCCAGCAGAACGGGCATGCCCAGCGCGACGGGCAGCCCGTTGTGGCGATAGAGCGCCAGCAGCGCGAGCACCGCGCCCAGCAACATCCAGGAGCAGCGGCGCGCGAGCCATGCCCCGCGACTGCGAATCATTTCCATGACCCACAGCGACAAGACCAGCATGCAGATGCCGTGAGGAACGTCCTTCCACAAGGTGATTGCCAGGATTCCCGTGGCGGGCAGGAGCGCCAACAAGCCGCACGTCAGCCAGGCCAAGCCGCGCGGCATGCCCCATTCCCGCAGGCGCTTCAGGCTCCAGGCGGCGACCAGGCCCAGGGAGAGCAGTTGCGCCACGGCGACGGTCGCGGGGGAGAGCCAAATCCGCGTGATCAGCCAGTTGGTCAGGGTGTGAAACGCCGGGGCGACGTCGCTGTAACGCCCGCTGACCATTTGCGACCATTGGCTCAGCGAATCGTTGCTCATCAATGCGGGCCAGAAGATGGCCAGATACATGCCGCCCGCGGCCAGCAGCGGCAGCGCATAGCCGAGCCACACGCCACGCGCAACGAGGCCTGGGGGAACGGGCAGGGGGTTGTCGGCCGCGCCGGGGCCGGCGGGACCGCTTGCCGCCCCCTGAGGACTGCAAGCCAGACTCGCCTGGCGGCTGACCAGCCACAGGCAGAGGACGGCCAGCGGGCCGCCCATGCACCAGCCCGCCAGAAAATATAAGGCGGTTTGCCGGCCGGCGAACAGCGCCACGAGCGGATGTTCCGGCGGCAGTCCCGGCGCCGGCGGGATGGGCGTGACGACCACCAGCCCCAAGCCGCACAGCAGCCCGAGCAAGACGCAGAAGCGCGCGGTCCGCGGCGTGAGGGCGGCCAGGCAGGGCCCGATCGCGCGGCGCCAGGCGCATGCCGCGACGGCGGCCGCCGCGGCGGCCAGCAGGCAGGCGGCTGCAAGTTTCAGCCCGCTGGGCCACGCCGCCGGTTGCAAGAAGTAAGCGTGGCCGACGGCTGTGGCAGCGGCGGCAAACGCCGCGCTCGTGCCCCAGGCGATGGCCGGCTGCTTGCGCTCCATCAACCTCGCCCTCCCTGGCTGCGCCTTACGCAGAATAACAAGAACCCGCTGTAGAGAAGACTGACCAAGTACACCGAGAACTGGTAGCGAAAGTCCTGCGCCAGGCCGATCATGGCCAGGACGCCGCTGTGCAGCAACAGCGGCAGCAGGATCAGGCCGTAGCGGGGCGCGCGGCTCCGCAGCATGGCGATCCCCGCGGACAGCACGATCAGGTACAGGTAGATTGCCGCCCGCCAGAAAAGCCACTGGTGGCGAAACGTCTTACCGACGATCCGCGGCAGGGGCAGCCGCGGTTCCACCCACTCGAACACCGCGCGGCCGTCGTTCTGCACGCGCCGCAACACCTGGTACCGCAGCGGCGGGCCCTGGGCAAAAGCCACGGTGTAGTAACTGGCATCCCCCGGTCCGGCGATGCCCCAGATATACGAGCTGCTGGCCAGCACGTGCCGCAGGTTGACCGCGGGCCGCCGCCAAAAGAGCCTGATCGCCAGGGCCGTCAAGTCCTCCTTATTCGCATCCCATTTCGGCCAGGAGTGCAACACGTCCAGATTCATGCCCCCGATGAAACGATAGGGATTGTAAGGCCACCTGCCGTCTTTCAACGGGTAGAGACCGTCCAGAAAAGCCTGCTCGCCCGGCGTCAGCGGCGTCCCGGCGGCGGTGTGTGCGGCGATGTGCTGGATGCAAATCACGACCCGGAAGTAGCCGTTCGCTTCCGCGGTGCCGACCTGCGCGCGGATCGGAGCTGGGGCAATCGGCCGGGTGATGTTGCGATACAACGGCCCGCCCACTCCCCAAATCAGCGCGCCCGCCACGGCCAAAGCCAACGCCAGCCGCCGCCAATAACGATAATACGCAGCGGCCAGGAGAACGGGCAGGCCCAGCGCGACGGGCAGGCCGTTGTGGCGATAGAGCGCCACCAACCCCAGCACTACGCCCAGCAGGATCCAGGAGAATCGCTGCGCGAGCCATGCCCCGCGACTCTGGATTATTTCCATGACCCACAGCGACAAGACCAGCATCCCGATGCTGTAAGGAATGTCCTTCCACAAGGTGATTGCCAGGATTCCGGTGGCGGGCAGCAGGGCCAGCGCGCCGCACGTCGTGCAGGCCAGGCCGCGCGGCATGCCCCATTGCCGCAAGCGCTTCAGGCTCCAAGCGACGACCAGGCTCAGGGAGAGCAGTTGCGCCACGGCGACGGCCGCGGGGGAGAGCCAAATCCGCGTGATCAGCCAGTTGGTCATGGCGTAAAGCGGCGGGGCCAGGTCGGTATAACGCCCGGTGACCATTTGCGACCATTGGTCCAGCGAATCGTTGCTCATCAGCGCGGGCCAGAAGACGGCCAGATACATGCCGCCCGCGGCCAGCAACGGCAGCGCATAGCCCAGCCACGCGCAACGCGCGACGATGCCCTGGGGACGGGGCGGGGACGTCTGGCCGCGCGCCACGGCTGCCTCGCGGCTGACCAGCCACAGGCAGGCGACGGCCAGCGGACCGCCCATGCACAAGCCCGCCAGAAGATACAAAACGGTTTGCCGGCCGGCGAGGATCAGCCGCAGCGGATGTTCCGGCGGCAGTCCCGGCGCCGGCGGGATCGGCGTGACGACCACCAACCCCAAGCCGCACAGCAGCCCGAGCAAGACGCAGAAGATCGCGGTCCGCGGCGTGAGAGCGGCCAGGCAAGGCCCGATCGCGCGGCGCCAGGCCCATGCCGCGGCGGCGGCCGCCACCGCGGCGAGCAGGCAGGCGGCCGCAAGTTTCAGCCCGCCGGGCCACGCCGCCGGTTGCAGGCAGTAAGCGTAGCCGACGACGGTGGCAGCGGCGGCAAACGTGGCACTCGTGCCCCAGGCGATGGCCGGCTTCCTGCGCTCCATCAACCGCGCCCTCCCTGGCCGCTGCTCACGGCCACTGCAACCACTCGTAGAGCGTCCGCGCGACCTCTTGGGGATAGCTGGCCACGCTCCAAGCCAACATGCCGCCCATGAACAGTCCCAGGCTCATCAGCGTGACGCCGCGGGGGTTGCGCGGGACCGCGACGCTGCGCAGCGCGGCGCGGAGGGCCGACTCCAGCCGGCCCCAGCCCCGCTCGTCCTGCTTCGGTCCGGCGGAGACCAGCGAGACGGTCCGCATGTAGGCGGTGTTGTCCAGGTGCAGTTGCACGCCCAGGGCCGGCAGCGCCAGGCTGTCGCCGGCCCAGCGGGCTTCCGGATCGAGCTGCTCGACCAGCTCGGCCAGGATGGGGCGGAGCTGATCGACCGAGATGTTGTAGATCACCAGCCGCGGCCGCAGCACCAACAGCACCAGCACCAGGCACAACGCGTAGACCGCCAGCAGCACGATCCAGACGTAGCGGAAGCCCGCGGGCCCCATGCGCAGCGCCAACAGCTCGGGGAACGCCAGGCTCAGCGGGCCGACGACGATCAGCCCCGATAGGGCCAGGCCCAAGGCGGCGGCGTCCCGCGCCCCGGAGACCAACAGCGGTCGCCGCGCCAGGTTGATCGCCCCCAACAACGTCAGGTAGACGGCCAGCGGCCCGAAGGCCAGGCATTGGTGAACAGGGTCCATGCGTCAGGTCTATGGATTCTTCTTGAGTGGTTTGCCGTTGCCCCGGCCGGCTTGCAGGCGGCGGGCTTCGGCCTGGAGCTTGGCCCGCTCGACCAAGGTCTCGTTGTGCAGCCGGCCGAAGTGCTGCTGCGTGGCGACGATGTCGGCCAGGGCCAAGAGCCCCATCCAGAGCACGAGCACGAGCACGCCCCCCCAGAACAGCACGGTGAACATCAGCGACCGCAGCCAGGGGGTGAGCACCTGGCCCACGATGATCGCCACGCCCAGCAGCCCCAGCATGGCGCTGGTCTGCATGCGGCGCACGAACTGCCGGCGGCGGTAGTGCCGCTCGCGGGCCTCCGCCTCGTGCGACCACAAGCGGCGCCACGCCGCCACGTGCCAGGCCATCAGGCCGCCGCTGGACAGCAGCAACACCAGCGAGATCAGGATCGAGGAGCCGTAATCACCCATAAGCCGGGAATGCAACGCCGCGATATCGCGGCATACGGTTGTTCAGTGGGCGACCAACGCTGCGCGTCGGTGCCCTGCCCGCCGTATCGTAGGCAATCAAAAGACCTAATCCCGCCGCGGCGCCGGCAGGCTCTTCAGCCATTGGCCCAGCACCCACCCCACCTTCGCCAGGCTCAGCGGCGAGCACTTGTCCAGCGTGTCGCCCTCGGTGTGCCAGGGCAGGTACCCCGAGGCGATCAGGTCGCACGTCGGGATCTTGGCAATGTCGTGCAGCGGCACGTGGTCGTCGTGAACCCTGTCGTGGATCCGCGGGATGAACTCGCGGACGCCCAGCCGGCGGGCGGTCGTCCAGATCTGATCCACCAGCGGCCGCGTGTCGGGCCAGCGGTAACTGAAATCCTCCTGGTACATCTTCAAGTCCGTCGCGCCCACCATGTCCAGCAGCACGCCCCAGCGGTAGCGGTAGCCCGGGTGCGACTTGGCGTACGCTTGTGCAAAATGTGTCGAGCCACGGAAGTACTCGTCCTGCTCGGTGAAGATGAACTCCTCGGCGTCGAAGAACACGAAGTCGAGCCCGTAGGGCGACGGCCACTTGGCCATCTCCCGGCCTAGTTCCATGAGCAGGGCCACTCCGCTGCCGTTGTCGTTTGCGCCGACGAACACGCCGCGGGGGTTCTGCGGGTCGTGCATGGGAAACGGTAGGGTATCGTAGTGCGCGCAGAGCAGGATGCGCTCCGGATTGTCCGGCTGCCAGCGGACGATCAGGTTGGCCATGGGCACTTCCGAGCGGTCGACCGGGTGCAGCGCGGTGAACCGCTGGAACTCGACGCGGCCGCCCAACTTCTGAAAATGCTCGGCCAGGAGCTTCTGCTGGGCGGCCATGCCGGGCGAGCCGCTGCGTCGCGGCCCGATGGCGACAAGCGTCTTGAGGTCCTCGTAGGCCTGCGCCCCGTCGAAGGGGATATCCTGCAACCGCGCGGGGGTGGCGGCGGCCTCGGCGCTGCCGTCCGGGGCCCGCCGGCCGAACACCACCAGCCCGACCACCACCGCCACGGCCACGGCAATCGACGCGGCCAGGTAGATCGTCTGACCGGACGGGTGTCGGAGCGGAGTTGGGGGAGTTCTGCTCATGGATGCATGTCATTCTACCAGCAGCCGTTGCGGCGGGGTATCCGAGTCTTACGGCAGTTCCGACCAGGTTCTGCGCGGGTCTCCGACCCCGCCGCACGGCTCCCGGTCAGTGGCAACGCGCCGCGGTCGGAGACCGCGCCCCAACCCGGGCAGATGGACTACGGCATTTCCAGCGGCGGCTGGCCGGCGTGCAGGAACCAGCGATCCAAGAGCACGCGGCGGACGAACCACTCCCGGGCCAGCAGCCAGCGGGCGATGCGGCGGCGGAGCCAAGAGGGGGGGGCCTCGACCGGCGGCTCCGCCCGCCGCGGTCCGAACCGCGCCACCACCCGGCGGCGGTACGAATCCAGCCGCTCCAACCGGTAGTCGCCGCGGGCCGCCAGGATCGCCTCCGCCGCCAACAGGCCCGACTCGATCGCCGGCCGGATGCCCTCGCCGCTTTCCGCATAGGCTAGGCCCGCCGCATCGCCGATCCACACCAGCCGCTCGGCCACCAGCGGCCGAATGGATTGCTCGTAGAGCAGATAGGCGTGGCCGGGGATTCGCTCGGGCAGGGGGCCGTGCAGCCGGCCTTGCCGCCGCAGGGTGTCCCAGAAGCGGGCCATCTGCTCCGGCAGCCGCCGCCGATCCAAACGCCCCAGTCCGACGTTCAGATAGTTCCCCTTGCGAATACACCAGCCGTAGCCCAGCAGATCGTCGCAGAAGTAGATTTCGGGGACCTCGGCCAGGACGGGGCAATCGGCCCGCTGGGCCGGGTCCAGCTCGAACTCGACCTCTTGCGAGACCACCAGCGGCCCGCCGCGGTCATCGGCCCTGCCCAGCAGCCGGGCGACGGGACAGAAGTGCCCGCCGGCCGCCACCAGCATCCGCGCCGTCAGCCGCTCGTTGACGAGCCAGCCGTCCTCGGTGGGGCGGATCGCACGCACCGCCTCGCCCAGGCACAGCCGCGCCCCGGAGCGCCGCAAGAGGTAATCATCGAACTCGGTGCGCCGGATGCCGTAGCTCATCGGCTGCGGGCTGGAGACCACCAAGCCCGGGCTGCCGATCCAGCCCACGCGGAAGCCGGTCATCGGCTGCAAGGTGCGACCAGAAGAAATGGGGACTGGCTCGGAGCGCAGCGACGTGCCTGTCCCCATTTCTTCCCCGCCGCGACCCTCGGCATACTCCTGCGGCGTAACGGCCAGTTGACGAAAGACGGCGGGCGTAACCCAGCCGGCGCAGAGTTTGGGGCGGGGGAACTGGGCCTTGTCCAGCACCAGCACGTCCAGCCCGCCCGCGCGGAGCCGCTCGGCGCAGGCCGCGCCCGCCGGTCCCCCGCCCACGATCAACACCTCGGCGCGGTCCATTTAGAACCTTCCTCGTTCCCACGCTCCGCCCTACTCGTTCCCACGCTCCGCGTGGGAACGCACTGAGCGGACGCTCCGCGTCCCTTCCCGCGCTTTTCCTTCGTTATCCTGCATCCCATTACCACTCCGTAGTCACTTCCAACAGCCCCGGCATTCCCGCATAGTTCCGCGCACTGGAGTACCGCCAGTGGGTCGGATCATCGACGTATCCCCGCCTGAGGGGATTGTTGTGGATGTACTCCAGTTTCTCGCGCATCATCGCGTCGCTTTGGATCATCTGCGGGTGGCTGCCCTCCTGCCAGAACTGATAGGTCCGATCAGTCTTGTGCTGCGCCTTCTGGAACTTGAGTTGCTGAAGGAGTTGGCCGACGTTTTGCGCTTCGAGCGCGTCGATGATCTGCCGCGCCGTGAAGGACTTGAAATCGGCGACTTCGCTCGGGAGTTTTTTCGCGGAGGCGACCAGATGAAGATGGTTTTCCATGACGACATAGCCGAAGACGGTCAACCGGCCATGCTCTTGCAGGAACCGCCACGAATCGAGAATGGTCTGGGCCGCTTCGGGACGGGCGAAGACCGGCGCCCAGCCCACGATGGTGCACGTGAGGAAATGGGGATACGCGTCGTCGTGGATTTTGTAGCGGGTTCGCATGGGGTGGATGACCCCTATGAGAAGGCAAATTGATGGACGGCCCGCTCGGCGGCCAGACCGCTCGTGAACCAGCGCGACCATAGACCTCGTCAGCCGCGGCCGTGTCTGCCTCGCTCAAGGGGACCGCCGTTCCGATACTCCGTGTACGCTCGTGTTAACACAGCCTTGAGGTCCTCCTCGTTCCCACCCCGGTAGTATTTGCGTGATTCAAAGCTGGGGCCTGCGGAAAAGGCGCCGATCCGGCGCACCTCAGGAAAGGCCGGGTGCTGTCCGACCCAATACAACTCGACCCTGCACTCTCTCCCCTGCCCGAACTCGATTATCAGGTTTCCCGCGTAGATCCATTCGGCTGGATGCGGGTCATATTGTGACGGCGATAGGGCGTTAACCACTTCCTTCCAATAGTCTTTGGGCACGTCGAAGCGCGCAAGCGAGACGCCGGCCTCGTAAGTGCAGGCCATTCGACTGATATCCGGCAGAGGGGGAAATTGGTAGCCCGTTTCGGGCTTGGTGACCTGACTCCCTCGCAGAACCGCCTCGCGCATGGCGTGGTGCACAGCGACCGCGGACAACCAAAGGAGGAGAGAAACGCCGGCGAGGATGCCAGCCGTGATCAGCATGACGCACTTGAGGCGGCGTGAAGCCGTGGCCATGGAAGAACACCTCTGACTGGGCAGCCTCGCCACCTTCGCCGCACACAGTCCGGGCAGGCCGCCGACGCACAACCGCTGCCAGTCTACCTCACCCGAAACGGATAGACAATCCTCCGGGGAAGGACGCGGAGCGTCCGCTCAGCGCGTTCCCACGCGGAGCGTGGGAACGAGCGGGTTCCCTTCCAGCCGCCCGCGGGTCCAGGGGACGGCGTTGACGCCGTGCCGGGCGAAGAGGACTTGGAAGAGCTGGAGCGTGCCGGCCATGAACGCGGCGGCCGAGCCCGCCAGGTAGAGCCGCCAGGCGCGGACGAAGGCCTCGTCGAACATGGCCGCCACCGTGCCGGCGGCCGCGTCGAAGCGGACCAGCCAGTGGCGCAAGGTCTCCGCGTAGTGCAGCCGCAGGTTCTCCACGTCCAGCACCGACATCGCCCAGGGCTCCAGCACGTCCAGCATTTCGCGGAGGCTGGGCGGGTAGGCCCCGGGGAAGATCCGCCGCTCGATCCAGGGATTGATCCGCCCCGGCCGGTCGCGCCCGATCGAGTGGATCAATCCGCGGCCGGCCGGGCTGAGGCAGCGGTCGATCACCTGCCCCAGCTCGCGGTAATGGTCCGGGCCGACGTGCTCCAGCATGCCGATCGACGCGAACGCGTCGAACCGCCCGGAAATGTTGCGGTAATCGTCCTCGACGAACTCGACGCGGTCCTCGAGGCCTGCGGCGCGGGCGCGGGCGCGGGCGTAGCGGATCTGCTCGCGGGAGATGTTGAATGCCTTGACGGTGACGCCGTAATGCCGGGCCATGTAGAGGGCCAGGGCGCCCCAGCCGCAGCCCGCCTCGACCACCGTCTCCCCCGGCCGCAGCCACAGCTTGCGGCAGACCAGCTCCAACTTGGCCTGCTGTGCCTCCTCCAGCGTTGCCGAGGGGGTGGGGAAATAGGCGCACGTGTAGACCATCTCGCGGTCGAGCCAGAGCTGGTAGAACTCGTCGCCGATGTCGTAGTGGTGGTGGATGTTGGCCCGCGAGCCGCCCAGCGTGTTGGAGCGGAGCCGGCGGCGGCGCGGCGGTTTCTCCGCCGGCCACGCGGCCCGGTAAACGGCTTCCAGGAACGACAGGAGGTCTCCTTCCACGGTGATCCGCCCGGCGGCATAAGCGTCGCCGAAGTGCAGGTCCGGCTCGGCGACCAGCCGCCAGAGCGTGCGGCGGTCGGCAAGGCGGATGGATGCCACCGGCGCCTGGGCACCATGCGCGACCATGCTGCGCATGGTGCCCGGGTCGCTGCCCAGCCGCTCGCCGTCCCAGAGCACGATCTCGATGGGCGGGTTGCCCAGGGCGCGGAGCATCCGCCGGATGAGCCATTGCTCGACGGCCCTGGACCGGCCGCCGGGGGGGGCGGCACCGCGGTTGGATCGTAACGCGCTGTCCACCGCCGCCCCTACGCCGAACGCGAAACGCTGCGGCGCCCGCCGCGAGGGAGAACCTTTGCCCGGGGCAGAAGGCCCGGATGATACAGAGGAAGACATGACCGCACCTCCTGGAACACTGCGCGGGAGCACGTCAGCTTTTCTTTTCAGCATTGTACCGCAAAGGGCAAAATCAACAATCCCCGTTTGCGGCGAGATTTTTGATGGCACGGCGGGTCGGGGTGCGGTCTCTGACCACACCCCTGGCTGCGACCGCAGGTCTGCTCCGCCAGCCGGGAGACCCAACGGTCTGAACTCGGCGGGGTCGGAGACCCGCGCCGAGCGGGTCCCAGTTTGCGGCAAACACCTTTTCGCGACCCCCCCGACACCCTACAATAGGGTGCTAACTTCCCGTGCCACCTCAGGAGAGTCGCTCATGTCGCCCCAATTTGCGAAGTTTGTTGCCGGTTGCCTGCTGACCCTGCTGGTCGCCGTGACCCAACCCTCGGCGGCTCAAGAGAGGCTGCCCGCGGGACCTCCCCCCGGGAAAACCGCCGTCAAGGCCCCTGCCGACAAGGCGGGCGATTGGGCCCCTCCGGCCGATTACCTGGTCGTGCCCGGCTTCTGGTCGCTGGGCCTCAAGAGCGTCCAGAAGGAAGTCGCTTTGACCGCGGAGCAGAAGGCCAAGCTCAAGGAGATTTCGGACGGCTACCAGGCATTCTTGCGGCGACACCTGGGCCAGATCGAGGGTCTGCCGCCCCAGGAACAGCAGAAGAAGCTGGTCGAAGTCCGCGAGGAGGCCAGCCAGATGATCCAGGCGACGCGCAAGAAGGTGGCGGCCGTGCTCACGGTGCGGCAGGCCGGAGCGGTCCGCAAGATCGACTTGCAGCTCCGCGCCGCCGGCTACCTCGGCGATCCGGCCCTGCAGGAGCAACTGGCGTTGACCGAGGCCCAGCGCAAGCAGCTCCAGCACGTGCTGGAGGACTCGCATGAGCAACTCCAGCAGGTCCAGCGGGAGATTGGCGGCCGCCTGCTGGAGGTCTTGACCCCCGAACAGGTGGAACAATTCCAGCAGCGGATCGAGAACCCCCAGCCGCCGGCCAGCGGGTCGTGAACCGCCGGTGGGGCCATGTTTGTCGACGAGGTTGTGGTGCGTTTGGAAGCGGGCAAAGGGGGTGACGGCTGCGTCAGCTTCCGGCGGGAGAAATATATCCCTTTGGGCGGTCCCGACGGCGGCGACGGCGGCGACGGCGGCAGCGTGATCCTCGTGGCCCGCGAAGGCGTCGACAGCCTCGCCCCCCTGGCCCACCGCAAGGCGTGGAAGGCGGGCGCCGGCGCAGCCGGCCAGGGAGCCAACTGCCACGGGGCGTCGGCCGAGGACCTGGTGCTCCCGGTCCCGCCCGGCACGATGGTCTTCGACGCCGAGCACGGCTACGCGCTGCGCGACCTGGCCCGGCCCGGCGACCAGGTCGTCGCGGCCCGCGGAGGCAAGGGGGGCAAGGGCAACAACCGCTTCAAGTCCTCCACCAACCGGGCCCCGCGGCAGTCCACGCCGGGCGACCCGGGCGAGATCCGCACCGTCCGGCTGGAGCTGAAATTGATTGCGGACGTGGGCTTGCTGGGCATGCCCAATGCCGGCAAGAGCACGCTCTTGAGCCGGCTTTCCCGCGCCCGGCCCGAGATCGCCCCCTACCCGTTCACCACCAAGCACCCCCACCTGGGCCGCGTGCAGATCGACGAGGAGCGGTCGCTGGTGATGGCCGACATCCCGGGCCTGATCGAAGGGGCCCACGCCGGCGCCGGGCTGGGGCACGAGTTCCTCCGCCACATCGAGCGGACCGGGATTCTCGTCCACCTGGTTGAGCCCGAGCCGGCCGACGGCTCGGATCCGCTGGAAAACTATCGCACCATTTGCAACGAGCTGGCCCAGCACAGCGCGGAGCTGGCGCGGCGTGAGGAAATCGTGGCGGTCAGCAAGGCCGACCTGCCGCGGGCCGAAGCGGTACGCGATCAATTGGCCGCCGCGCTGGGCCGCGACGTGCTGCTGATCTCGGCCGTTACCGGCCAGGGACTCAACCAGCTCGTGGCCGCGCTGGCCCAGAGGCTCCGGCCGGCGCAGACGTGGTAGGGGGTCAGACAGCAAAGCGTCCACTAGGCCGGTGCTCCGGCACGGGCTAGAATAGAATTAAGGTGGTGGGCGTAGTGCGGCAGAGGAGCCAACTGGTGCCCTACGAGAGGTATCAATCATGGCGACCGTGAATCTTGACGATGCCAAGGCCCACTTGCGGGAAATCATTTCCGGGCTGAATCCCGGCGAACAACTGGTGATCGTCCAGGAGGGCGAGCCGGTGGCCATGTTGACCCGCACTCCCCCAAACCGATGGCCTTGCAGGGCCGGCAGCGCGGAAGACACGAAGCACTGGATGGCTCCCGACTTTGACGCCTCACTCGAGGATTTCCGGACTTATGTGGAACCTGAATGACGTTACGTCGGTCGAGTACCGACGAGGCTACCTCTACCATATTACCTTCGACGATGGCATGGAGGGGGATGTCGATTTCTCTGCGTACATCAACCGGGGGCCGGTTTTCGAGCCGCTTGCGGACCTGTCGTTCTTTAGGACCGCTCGGGTCGAAGGCGGAACGATTTGGTGGCCCAATGGCGCAGACATCGCTCCAGAAACGCTCTACGAGGTCATCGAGAGGGCGAACGAGGCGGCGAAGCTCAGCGGCACGGTAAGGTAAAGGCCTGCTTCCGACGGAACGCTGCCACCGTGACGCATTCCGGCTGGTGGCGTGCGGCGCCACCGGGGTCAAGTCGATGGAACCATCATCACGTACGCCAGAGGGTGAGCCGAACCTCTGCCCCGTTTGTGGAAAGGACATGCGGATCGAGCCTTCGCGCCCGCCAGGCGACGCACCGTGCCCCCACTGTGGTGCCTTGGTGTGGTTCGGACCGCGCAAGCACCGCCGATTCCCTTCAGTACCACTAAAGGCACTCGGCTTCAACAGTGCGCACCTGGCCAACACCGTCGTCACCGATGCCCAACTGCGGCAGTTGAGCGCGACTCCGAAGCTCATCTTTCTCAATCTCGATCACACGGGCGTGACCGACGCCCGCATCGCGTCATTGGCAAGCCTGTCGGAGCTGCTGGACCTGAGTCTCTGCGGCTGTCCGCTCGGCGACGGTGCTCTTGTCCACCTTAATCGTAATCAGGACCTTTCGCACCTGGATCTTTCTGATACGCGGATCACAGACGCCGGACTCGCGGAACTGAGGCCATTTGCCCGCCTAAGATGTCTGAGATTGAGGAGAACCAAGATCACAGGCGCCGGCCTGATCCACCTCAAGGTACTTCCGCAACTCGTAGACTTGCAGTTGGGCGGAAGTCGTGTGGGCGACTCCGGGATAGGGAACTTGGCTGGCCTGCGGCTGAATTATCTTGATCTCAGTGGCACTCGAGTCACGGATGCTGGCCTGGGACACCTCAAGGCATTGGCACAACTCCAGGTGGTGGATTTGGCCGGCACCCGCGTCACCGACAAGGGCATGAGGCAGCTTCAGCACGGACTACCGAACTGCGAGGTTGAGAGATAGGGGGAGCAGCCCGCGCGCCGCGGTAGGGGCGGGAAGCAACATCATGCCCTTACCGCCGGCCCACCCAGGCCGATAAAGCGCCACGGGCCGCTGCCGGAGGACTTGTATGCCGCTTCGTATTCTCCTCATACTGGCTGGCCTCTTTGTCGGGTGCGTGGCCATCGTGGCTCTCGCCTGGGCCATTGGTTCCGAGCTCTACGTGTTCGTACCCAGCCGGTTCCGCTGGGTCGGCAAGCCGCCCACGCATCCCAGCGTTGTTCTCGCGATGCTGGCAACATGCGCGGCCCTGTTTCTGTACTCTCCACGTTACGCGTTGTTTTTCTTCACGGCGCTCTTGGCTTGCCTCTTGCTCGGCAGCCTCGTCGGCTACGGCGTATTCGCATGGAAACCCACCCTGATGCAGGCGCTGCTCACTTTCGCCATGATTGCCGAGACCGCCTACGGCTGGACCATCCAGGACTTCTACCTTGAAGACTAGTTCCTTGCCTCTCATCGCCGTCGACGTGGGCAACGCGCGGACCAAGCTGGGCTTGTTCCGGGGCGGGGCATTGGGGCCCGGTCTGCCCAAGCCGGAGCGGACGCTGCGACTGGATAATGAGACGCCGTTGGCGGCGCGGCTGGGGCGGTGGATTGCCATGATCGTGGCGGAGCCTTCGGAGCGCCCCTCACCCCCGGGTACCCGCGCGCGGGTGCCTCTCCCGGAGGGAGAGGGGAGCAATCGCTGCCCGGCCGCTAAACGGGTCCGGTGGCACATCGCCAGTGTCAACCGGCCGGCGGCGACGCGACTGGTCGATTGGCTGCGGGAGCATCGCGGCGACGATCCGCTGATGCTGCTGGCGGCCGGCGACCTGCCGTTGGAAGTCCGCGTGCCGCGGCCGGACATGGTGGGCGTGGATCGCCTGCTGGACGCCGTGGCGGCCAATCGCCTGCGCGAACCGGGCCGGCCGGCAGTGATCGTCGACGTCGGCTCGGCCATCACCGTCGATCTGGTCTCGGCGGAGGGAGCGTTCTTGGGGGGGGCCATCTTGCCGGGCATTGCCATGTCGGCCCGCGCCATGTACGAGTTCACCGACCTCTTGCCGCGGATCGACGTGTCGGAACTCCGCCAGCCGCCTGCCGCCCTGGGCAGGGCCACAGAGGCGGCCATGAGGGCCGGCCTGTTTTGGGGGGCGGTGGGGGGCGTTCGCCAAGTGATCGAGCAATTGGCCGCCAAGGGGCAGCCGCAGGTCTTCCTGACCGGCGGCGCCGGCCCCGCCGTGGCCCGGCTGCTGGGCCGGTCCAGCCGATACGTGCCACACCTCACCCTGGCCGGCATTGCCCTGGCTACGGGCGGACAAGGCTAAGATAAGCCCGAAGCGCAGGCGAGTTGCGCAGGTTATGCTTTAGCATGACGGAACATCTTATCGCAACAGATGTTATGCTAAAGCCTAACCTACCGCACCCAAGGTCGCCCGGCGGGCACGAAACAGGCCCAGGCTCGTTTGCCCCCGTCCGGGAGGGCCACCCTTGCCCGCCGGCCACAGCGATGCGAGAATAGAGTTTTGGATTGGAGAGGAAAAGGGGAGTTGGTGCAGCATGAAGGTAGTGCCCCTGTGCGATAAAGTGGTCGTCAAGCGGCTGGAGGCCGAGCAGACCACCGCCGGCGGGATTGTGTTGCCCGATGCGGCCCGGGAGAAACCCCGGCAGGGACGCGTGCTGTCGGTCGGCGACGGCCGGCTGCTGCCCAACGGCATCCGCACCGCGCACCAGGTGTGCGAGGGCGACCGCATCCTCTTCGAGCGCTACGCCGGAACCGAGATGGCGATCAACGGCGAGGAACTGCTCATCATGAGCGAGGACGAGATTCTGGCCGTGGTCGCCTGAATCCACAGAGAGGAGGAGGTTTTCCATGTTTCTCTCGCGATGCTCGCTGCGGACCATCGTCTGCTTGTCGATCCTGGGCCTGGCGGCAATGGCGCTGGCAGCCGAGCCGGCGGCAAGCCCGCCGCCGGACGCCAATGCCTATCAGCAAGGCGTCGATCGGGCGGTCGAGTACTTTCGCACCAAGGGGCAGACCGCCGACGGCTCGTACAGCAAGCTGACCGGGTCGGGCGTCACCTCGCTGGTGACTGCCGCCCTGTTGCGACAGGGCCTCGGCCCGGACGATCCGCTGGTGGCCAAGAGCCTGAAGTACCTCGAAGGCATGGTTCAGCCGGACGGCGGCATCTACGCGCCGAAGTCCCCGACCGAGAACTACGAGACCGCGCTGGGGCTGATGTGCTTCGTCGAGGCCAACAAAGACCACCGCTACGACAAGATCATCCAGGCGGCCGACCGGTACATGAAGGCGAACCAATGGGGCGAGGGGCGCGGGATCGACAAGAGCGACCCGCGCTGGGGCGGCGGCGGCTACGGCCGGCACAAACGCCCCGATCTGTCGAACACCAGCTTCCTGATCGATGCCCTGAAGGCCGCCGGCAACGGGCCGGACGACGAGGCGATGAAGCGGGCGTTGGTCTTCGTCTCCCGCTGCCAGAACCTCGAATCGGAGAGCAACACCACCCCGTTTGCGGCCAAGAATCCGGACGGCGGCTTCTACTATACCCCCGCTGCCGGCGGCGAGAGCCCCGCCGGCAAAACGCCCGAAGGAGGACTGCGCAGCTACGGGTCGATGACCTATGCCGGGCTGAAGAGCATGATTTACGCGGGCGTCAAGGCCGACGATCCCCGCGTCAAGGCCGCCGTCAAGTGGGCCGAGATGCATTACGGCCTGGATTCCAACCCCGGGCTGGGCGCCGCCGGCCTCTATTACTATTACCACACGTTCGCCAAGGCCCTGGACGCCACCGGCATGACGCTGGTCGAGGACTCCAAGGGGGGCAAGCACAACTGGCGGCTGGAACTGCTGGCCGAGCTGCTCCGCCGGCAGCGGAACGACGGCTCCTGGACCAACGACGAGACCCGCTGGCTGGAATCCGATCCGAACCTGGTCACCGGCTACGCCCTGTTGTGTCTGGCCTATTGCCGCCCGGCGCTGGCCGGAAAGTAGGGCCCGCGGCTCGCGACATGCCGATTCAAGGTTTCCTGTGCCTCTGGGAGCGGCCAAACTCCGGCCGGTGCCCGGAGGGGACCGGGAAATGGACGACTTCATCCGCTTGATCCGGGACGCCTGGGCCTCGCACGCTTCCGTTGCGTGGGCCGTCGCGGCGGGGCTTGCCGGGCTCCTCGCATTGCTGGTGCTGCGGCAACTGTTTCGGCGGCGGAGGTCGCTGGCCCCTCCCGCGGTGCCGCAGTTGACGGTCGATGTCTCCGCGCTGGGCGATGCCGGGCCGCGGTCTGAACCGCCGGCGGTGGAGTTGTTCCACATTCCGGTCCGCGTGGCGGCCGTGGTCTTGGCGCCGCCCGGCCGGCTGGGCGAGATTCCGCCCCCCGCTGCGCTCGGCGGATGGTTCGATGCGCTTGTACCCGGCCTGGATCGCGTGGTCGCCCTGGACGAGCCGCTCGTGCGGCGCTGGCCGCCGCAGCTTAGCGTGCGGGGATTCGCCCGCGTGTTCTTCGCCAACGTCCGCTTGCCTGGCGACGGCGGCAAGGGCACGCCCTGGTCCTCGGCGGCCGGAGCCGTGAAGTTCCACGGCAAGACCCTGATGATCGGCTTGGTGTTTCGCGCGGCCGCTCCAAACAGCCTCGGCCAGGTGATTCTCGACAGCGAGGAAAAGTGGCTGGGGTGTCTTCAGGTGAGAAGGGATTAGGGATTGGGGATTAGGGATTGGAAGTAGCGACACAGCCCTGAGAAACTCCCACACGTGTACAACTCCGTTCGCCTCCACCACAACGACGTGAAAATAGAGCCCAAACGGCGGCAACCTGTACACTACTGAACAAGATGTACGCGCGGCGCGCAGAAGTTTCGACCTAAGACTCTAATCCCCAATCCCCAATCCCCAATCCCCAATCCCATGCAACCCGCCACCCACCTCCGCTCCGACGCTTTGGCCATCTGGCACGCCGGGCTGACGGCTGTCGGTTCCGAGCGGTTGGTTCGCGGGGCCTTCCGCGTCGAGGGCTCGCGGTTGCTGGTCGGCTGCGAGGAGATTCCGCTGGCGGCGGTGCGGCGCATCGCGGTCGTAGGGGGTGGGAAGGCGGGGGCGGGCATGGCCGCCGCCGTCCAGGATGCCTTGGGCCCGGCCCTGGCTGCCCGGAAACAACTCGTCGGCTGGGTCAACGTGCCCGCCGACTGTGTCGGCCCGTTGGGGACGATCCATCTGCACCCGGCCCGCCCGGCCGGGGTCAACGAGCCGACCGCCGAGGGCGTGGCCGGGGCGGAGCAGATCCTACGGCTGGTCGCGGGGCTCGGGCCGGAGGACCTGTGCGTGGGGCTGATCTCCGGCGGCGGCTCGGCGCTGCTACCCGCCCCCGCAACCGGCCTCACCCTGGACGACAAGTTGGCCGTCACACGGCATCTCAGCGCAGCCGGGGCGAGCATCGAGGAACTGAACACGGTCCGCAAGCAGCTCAGCCGGATCAAGGGGGGCGGGCTGGCCCGCGCGTGCCGCGCCGGCCGATTGTGCGTGCTGGTGATCTCCGACGTGCTGGGCGATCCGCTGGACCTGATCGCGTCCGGCCCGACGGTCCAGGACCCGGCCTCTGCGGCCGACGCCCTGGCGGTGCTGGGGAAGTACGCGGCGGCGGAGGGGGGCGTGGCCGCGCGGGTGTTCGACTATTTGCGGCGCCCGGCCGAGGGCCCCAAGCCCCCGCCGCAATGCCGCGTGACGAACCTCGTCATCGGCAATAATGCCACGGCGGTCGAGGCGGCGGGCGTCGCGGCGCGGCGGCTGGGTTACACCGCGGCGACGGCCTCGGCGGCGCGATCGGAAGGCCCGGCCGAGGAGGTCGGCCGCCGCCTGGCCGAGACCGCGCTGGAGATGCGCACCCGGGCCGGCCCCGATTGCCTCATCAGCGGCGGCGAGCCGGTGGTGCGGCTGGTGCCGGCGGCGCGTCGCGGGCTCGGGGGGCGAAACCAACAACTGGCACTGGCGGCCCTCGAGCGGCTGACCGACGACGGCGGCCGGGGCATCGCGCTGCTCGCCGGGGGCACCGACGGCGAAGACGGCCCCACCGACGCCGCCGGGGCCCTGGTGGATGCCGAGGTGCTCCAGGCCGCGCGGCGCCTCGGCCTCGACCCCGCGGCGGCGTTGGCGCGAAACGACGCTTATCACTTCTTTGAGGCGGCCGGCGGGCTCGTCAAGACCGGACCGACGCACACGAACGTCTGCGACGTTCGCGTGGTGGTCTGCTCCCGTAGGTCCCTTCTGTCGGAGTAGGTCCCTTCTGCCGGAAGGGACTTGAGCGACGGACACGCGTTGTCGCCGCGCAAAGTCCCGCTCGGCAAGCGGGACCTACTTCCGGTGCGAAGGAACGGCCCGCCGGGTGCCGGCGCCGCAGCCCACAGCGGGCACAACCGACTCGGCCGTGCCACGATCCAGGTTGAAGATCGTGAAGCCCCGGGCGCCGAGTGCCCGGGCGTAATGAATCTGCCCGGCTACGCGATCCGGCGTGAGACCCGCGTGCGACGCCGTCGCGCCAATGCCCGGATAGACCGGCACGCGCCCGCCCACAAGCTTGATCTGGCTGCGGACCAGCGCGGCGAACTCGGCATCGCTTTCGCTGTAATCCATGGGACAGAGGAAATCGAGGTAGCCGGCCTTGACCCACTCCGGCCAGTCCTGGGCCACCGCATCCCGGCAGCCGGGATAGGAGCCGAAGACGGCCGCCGAGATCTTCAGATCCGGCCGCAGCTTGCGGGCCTGCCCGCTCACGGCCGCTACCAAGGCCGTGATCTGCCGGCACCGCCAATCGTTGTATTCTTCTTTCCGCGGTCCCGAGTAGCACTCCTCGGGCCAGCGCGCCACCTTGCGGCCGCTTTGGGCCTCGAACCGCTGCCGGCAGCCGTCGCAGTAGCAGGACTCGCGGCCCGGATAGCGGATGTAATCAAAGTGCAGGCCGGCGACGGGGTACTTGCGGGCCACCTCCAACATGCTTTCCAGCTCAAGCTTCTGGTTCTCCGGGTGCGAGGGGCAGAGCCAATCGCACGGCTTGCCGGCGACCGTCACCTGCGTGCGCCCTTCGCGGCGGAGCCTCGCGATGAAGTCCTTGGGCGCGGTGGCGAGGTTGAAGTTCACTTTCCAGACGTGGACCTCGATGCCGTGTTTCTTCGCCGCGGCGCAGCACTGCTCGATCTGGTCCCCGTACTGCCGGAACGTGTCGCTCCGCGGCAGCAGATCGCTGGCGTAGTGGGCCAGCCCACCCCAAAGCATGTTGGGCAGGACCATGTTGAAGCCGTTCTGGGCCAAGAGCTTTGCGGTGCGGTCCCAGTCGCCCGGATAGGCCCCGGTGCCCGAGTGGTTCCACATCGCCCGGCCCTCGCGCTCGGGGCTGGGTTGGGCGCGAAGATAGGCTTCGACGAAGGATTCGTGGGCCGAGCGGGCGAGCGCCACGGCCTCGGGATATTCCCCGCGGGCGAACCGGTCCTGGGCCCGGTCGGACGACTGCCGGGCGGAAAGCATGTACCGGACGTTCTCGGCCCCGGCTGCACTGGGCCCGAGAAAAGCGCGAAGCTCGTCGGTGTTCCGGCAATGCCCCACCCGGCCCACGCGGTCCAGCGCGGCCTGCGCCATGCCCTTCCACAAGGGCGGAGCCAGTTGGCCCAGGATCGCCGCCAGGAGCTGCTTCTTGCCTTCGCGGTCGTCGCTCAAGATGATGTGGCTCAGAAAGGCCCCCCGCTGGCTCAACAACACGGCGGGGTGGCCGGTCGACTGTCCGGCATCGTCATACCAGCGGGCCAACACGCTGGCATTCTGCCCGACCGGCTCAACGGCGGTGATGTTCCACGACGCCTGGCGGACGGACTTCGGCAGCCCGGCCATACCGCCGGCCTCGAATCGCATCTCGGCGAACTGGCCGGGCCGCCGCTGGCCGACGTACTTTGGCCGGCCGAATCCTAAGACCGCGCCCAGCCGGGGCGACAGCGTATAACACAACACCAGCTTGCCCGAGCCCTCGGCATACCGCGCCAAGGCCTCGGCGCAATCCGCCTTGAGCGCGGGATTATACGGCAGAACCGCGACGCGGCGCCGGAGCAGCCCGCCGGCGGCAACGGCCGATTCCTCGATCACATCGGACCCGAGGCCCAACTCTTCAAGCATGCCGGCCACGGTCGCGGCGGCTTCGCGCGCCGTCCGCGCTTCGCCGTCGCCGCCAGCCGCCTTGTCCGGGATCACCAGGGCCACCTCGTGCCAGACGGCGGCCAAGCGGCGGAGGCGGATGGACGTATCCCGGGCAGCGTCGCCGGCGGCCCGCCACGGGGAAATCCGCACCCCGTCGACGTGGCTCCAACCGGCGGGAGCGCCCTCGGTCTGGAAAGATGCCTTCGAGAAGTGGAGCGATTGCCAGCCTTCCCCTTCGATGGGCTTGCCCGCCGCGTACCAGCCGCGGCCGCTGCGGAAGTAGAGGCTCACGTGGCCGGCGGCCTGCGGGTGCTCGACGAAGATCTCCAGGGTGAAGCCGCCCGCCGGGGCCAGGTCCAGCAGGCACTCCCGATCCACTACCGCGCGGGACAACTTCGCCTGCGAGGCGAAGGGCGCTGCGATCTTGAGCACGGGCCGGCCCGCGTCCGCGGCCATCTCCACGGGGGGCGTGCCTTCAGCGGCCTTCCAGACCTGCCGGGCAGACTCCGTGCCGGGGTAGTGAAAATCGTCGATGACCTGCTCGCCACCCAGCAGCGACAGCAACAAGAAAGTGAGGCCGTGCACTTTTCCAAGCCCCCCGGCACGCTCCCGCCGGCCACTAAACCGCTACTGTTGCGGAAGCAAAAGTAGGGTGGGACTCGTTCCTCGTCCCACCCTACAAATTGGCACCTTCCGCAACGGAAGCGGTGGGGCGCGGTGGGGTCTCAGACCAAGCCTTTGCGGACGGCCCACACGGCGGCCTGGGTGCGGTCGCTCACCGCGATCTTCCGCAGGATGTTCTGCACGTGCTCCTTGACCGTCTCGACGCTGATCTCCAGCGAGCGGCCGATCTCGCGGTTGCTCAAGCCCAGCGCCACGTGCCGCAGCACCTGCGTCTCGCGCTGCGTCAACGGCACGTCGTCGTCGTCCACCGCCTGCCGGACCTTCATCGTGCCGGCGATCTTCTTCAGCTCGCCGGTGGAGCTGGGCGACTCCCCTTGGGCCGTCGCGACGATGGTGGCGACAATGTCGTCGCGCGACGAGCCCTTGAGCACGTAGTCGCTGGCGCCCAGGGCAACGGCCCGCGCGATGTACGTCGGGTTGTCGTAGGTCGACAACATCACGACCTTGCACTCCGGCGCCTTGGCCCGCAGCTTCTCCAACGTCGCCAGCCCGTCGCCGTCCGCCATGCGGATGTCCAACAGGACGACGTCCGGCTTGAGTTTCTGCGCCAGCCGCAAGGTTTCCTTGCCGTTGTCCGCCTCGCCGACGATTTCGATGTCCGTTCCCGCCAACAGGCTTGCCAGCCCGGTGCGGATGACCTGGTGGTCGTCGCAAACAAGAAGTCGAATACTCATGGGGGTCTCCAAAAGGCGCGTTGCTCCGCACCACTGGCGGAGGCTACTGCAATAATATCCTAATACACCTTGGGGCCGGATGAAATCCCCCGAATGAACAGGCTATACCCCCCTACCTAGCGAGATTTGCATCCATTTTTGGCCCAAGCCGGGGGGCAAGCCGGCATCCCGTGCGGGTGTCCAACGGGGGAGTTGTGCATTCTACCGGCCCCCGCTCCGGATGTCAAAGACTCGGCCTGCCGTGCCGGCGCGGTTGGGCGACGTTTTCCCGTTGACTGGGCACGCCCCGTAACGTAGATAATTCCATGCGACGCCAAGGTAGCCTCCTGCTTGTGGACGACGATCGGCACGTGCTCAGCTCCATGGCCGACTGGCTGCGGGAGCAGGGGTACAAGGTGGATACCGCCGGGACGTTCGCCGAGGGGGTGGCCGCGCTGGATCGGAAGGCCTTCGACGTCGTGCTGGCGGACATCCGCTTGGGCGACGGCGACGGTTTCGACCTGCTGGCCTACGCGCGGCGGGTGCGGCCGGACGCGTCCGTCATTCTGCTGACGGGCTACGGCTCGGTCGAGGCGGCCGTCGAGGCCATCCGCCAAGGCGCCTTCGATTTTCTCACCAAGCCCCTGATCGACCAGGAGCTGGAGGTGGCCATCGAGCGGGCGCTGAACCAGCGCGAGGTGATCGAGGAGAACCGCACGCTGCGGGCCCAGCTCGATCTGCGGTTCGGGATGGAGAACCTGGTCGGGCACGATCACCGCATGTTGCGGATCTACGACATGGTCGACAGCGTGGCCGACACGCGGGCCACGGTGCTCGTGACGGGAGAGAGCGGCACCGGCAAGTCGCTGGTGGCGCGGGCCATTCATCGCCGCAGCTCGCGCCGCGACCGCCCGTTCGTGGAAGTCGCTTGCGGCGCCCTGCCTGAAACGCTGCTGGAAAGCGAGCTGTTCGGCCATGTTGCCGGGGCGTTTACCGGTGCAGTGGGCGAGAAGCTGGGCAAGTTCATGCAGGCCGACGGGGGCACGATCTTCCTGGACGAAGTCTCGACCGCCAGCCCCGCCATGCAGGTCAAGCTGCTCCGCGTGCTGCAGGATCTCGAATTCGAGCAGGTCGGCGGGACCAAGACCTTCCGCGTCGATACCCGCTTGATCCTGGCCACCAACGAGGATCTGACCCGCGCGGTGGCCGAAGGCCGCTTCCGCCAGGACCTGTTCTACCGCATCAACGTCATCAATATCGAGCTGCCGCCGCTGCGGGAGCGGATTTCCGACATCCCGCTCTTGGCCGAGCATTTCCTGCGCCAGGTCTGCGCGGACTCCGGCAAGCAGGTGCAGGGCTTCAGCGAGGAGGCCATGACGGCGCTGCAGCGGTTCCGCTGGCCGGGGAACGTGCGGGAGCTGGAGAACGTGATCGAGCGGGCGGTGCTGTTGGGCAAGGGGAGTGAGATCGGCATCGACGACCTGCCCGCCGCGGTCATGGCCGCCGGCCCGGTCCGCATGGAGCCGGTCGGCACGCAGTCCCTCAAACAGGCCCTGGCAGCCCCCGAACGCCAGATCATCCTGGAAGTGCTGGAAGCCAACCAGTGGAACCGCCACACCACCGCCGAGGTTCTGGGCATCAACCGCACCACGCTTTACAAGAAGATGAAGCGGCTCGGGCTGGAAGACCTGGCGCTGGCCGGCAGGCGGTAAGGGTAGCGCGCTGCTTAGATGGCGCCCTATCCGCGACAGGTGCCATGCTTGCTAAGCGAGCGCAGTGAGACAGCAAGCATGTCCGCCGCCCGGCCGCACATGCCCACGCAAGCGTGGGCATGGCACCCGGCAGAAGTCATTCGATATCACCGTACCAGGGTGCCAGTCGTATTGTACGCTCTCACGGCTGCGGGGCGTCGAGGATCTTCTTAAGTTCCAGCAACTCCAGAAGGTGGATGCGATCCTTGGGAGTGCTGAGGGCTTGCTTGGCCGCGATCAGGCCATCGAGCGACAACACGCGAGTGGGCAGACCGTAGATCTCGTGAACTCCGCTCCGCGCCAGGACTTCGTCATAGGCGCCGACACCGGCAATCTCGGCAAAGAGGTCCAGCGGACCTGACGCGGTACACAAAGCGAAGTTCAGACCCGCGGCAATCGTCGCCGCGTCGAAATGGAACGGAAGACCCGGCGGAGCGCTCCGCAGAGACGGGTGCAGTGTGGCCAGGGCCTCCGCAAGCCGCGCCATGTTCTCGGGCGTTCGCGCGTAACAGAGGTCTAGATCATAAGTGACGTGCGCGGACCCGTGGGTCACCATTGCCATGGCGCCGACAACGACGAACTCAACCCGGCCGTCGGTCAGTGCCCGCAGGATGCGCGGTGCGTTTAGCACTTCCCCTAAGCTCCTCCTGGGCTGCCGCGACCCGCGCGTTATTCTCCCATCGCTCGGTCACGGTGCGCTTCAGTTGCTCGCGCAACAGCGTCAGGTCGATCCCGCTCTCCGAGTACGCTTGGTAGCCGCCGTGGAACTCCATTGCGAAAGGCCTCCGGCGTGGCCGCGGTGGGCGTCCACGCTCCAAATATACTTCGGGGGCGGTGTTCGGGCAAGGGACTCCTGGACAAACGGCCGGGCGCGAAGTACGCTGGCTGTGTCCGATCAGCAATACGCCAAGGAGCCGGCAACATGGGCCGTTCGAGCCGTTTTCGATCCGTCGTTGCGGTTGCTTTGCTCACAACGCCGGAACTCAGGCCAGGGGATACCCGCAGACGCACGAGGCACACGCACGTGACTCTTTCTGTTTGGGCTTGCGTCTGCATGTTCACACTGGTTCTCTGCGGATTTGCCGCAGACTCACCCGCAAAACCGAAGCTCAAAGTGGCGGCAGATGGCTTTCCCAGCGGCCACGACACGCCCGAGGGTGCGGCTTGCGACCTGGCACGAGCGTTTATCCAGCGGGACGCCGCGCTGTTGACCAACACCTGCATCAGGCTCTACGGCGGCGGCAAAGGGCCGGAGGAATACGCGGCCTTTCTGAAGAAGACCGTTGAGGACGTGAAGCGGGAAGCGGCCAAGAAGGCCCCCTCACCAGGCGGCCCAAAGTCCATCGGCAAGGTCTTCGCCGCACGTCACCTCAGCAAGCATGGCCCGGCCTCTTTCGGCTACGCAGCTTTCAATTTCCAGGAGATCATGTTCGTCGACGTTGGGGTCTACCTCCAAAACGGCGAACGGCTCTTGAACCGGACGATGGTCATCAAGGACGCGGATGGCAAGTGGTACGTCCATCCGATGCCGGCTGTTACGCCATTGTTGAGCACGGGCCTCAACGATGAGGCGGCCTCGTCGCGGGATTTCTCAGAGGCGTATGACGTGCAGAAATGACGCCACCCTTCCTGGAACAACCGGAATAAGGCCAATCCCCGGCCAGGAGACCTAGCGGGCGCACCGGTCCTCGACAACTGGCCGCGCCCCAGGTACGCTGGCAGAATCACTCCTGCCGCACCTGCCGCATCCCCCACACGACTACCTGGAGGCCGTCCGATGGGCCGCTGGATGTCCTTTCGATCCGTTGCCACGGTCGCGATGCTGGCGATTTGCGGCCTTCGCGCGGCCGGCGGCCAGCAGCCCGCGATTGAGCCGCACTGGCTGCCCGCCACCGCGGAAAAGCTGCCCCGCTGGCGCGGCTTCAACCTGCTGGAAAAATTCTACCTCGGCAGCGGCCGCAATCCGTTCTTGGAAGAGGACTTCCGCCTGATCTCGCAGCTCGGCTTCAACTTCGTCCGCCTGCCGATGGATTACCGCCTGTGGATCAAGGGCGGGAATTGGGAGCAGTTCGACGAGGCGACGCTGCGGGAGATCGACCAGGCCGTCGCGTGGGGCAAGAAGTACGGCGTCCACGTGTGCATCTGCTTCCATCGTGCGCCCGGCTATACCGTGGCCGACCCCCCTGAGCGCACCAGCCTCTGGACCGATCCGGAAACGCAGCGGGTGTGTGCCGAGCACTGGGCCTTGTTCGCCCGCCGCTACCGCGGAGTGCCCAACGAGCGGCTCAGCTTCAACCTGATGAATGAGCCGGGCGGCGTCGAGCCGCCGGTCTACGCGGCGGTGGTGGGCCGCCTGGTGGCAGCCATTCGCGGCCAAGACCCCAACCGGCTGGTCATCGCCGACGGGCTGCAGTGGGGGCGGAACCCTGTGCCGGAGCTCTGCCGGCTGCGGATCGCCCAGGCCACGCGGGGCTACGAGCCGATGGAGATCAGCCACTACCAGGCCAATTGGGTCCGGGGCGAGCGGTTTCCCTATCCCCAGTGGCCGCGGCAATTGTCGCCCAACGGGACCCTGCTGGGGCCCGCGAAGCCGGAGGGCTCGCACCCGCTGGCGATCGACGGCCCCTTCGCGGCGGCCACCAAGCTGCGGCTGCACGTGCTGGTGGTGTCCAGTGCTGCGCTCTTGGTGGTGGAGGCCGACGGCCGACGCGTGTTCGAGAAGCAGTTTCGCTGCGGCCCCGGCGCGGGCGAATGGAAAAAGGCGGAATTCAACCGGCAATACAAGATCTATCAGAACCTGTTCGACCGCGACTACACGGCCACGATCCCCGCCGGCACCAAGCAGGTCCGCATCCGCGTGGCCGACGGCGACTGGCTGCAAGTGGGCCAGATCGGCCTTGCGCCCGCGGGCGCCGCCGCGAAGGAGGACACGCTCGGCCTGCAGCAGGAGTTCGGCCGCAAACCCGAGCCGTTGCGTTACGCCCGGGACGCGCCCGGCGGCCCGTTCTTGGGCCTGCCGGTCCAGGATAGGACGTGGCTATGGAAGACCTGCGTCGAGCCCTGGAAGAAGCTGGAGTCGCAAGGGTGCGGCGTGATGGTCGGCGAATGGGGAGCGTTCAACAAGACGCCGCACGAAGTTGTTTTGCGCTGGGCGGAAGATTGCCTCGCCAATTGGCAGCAGGCGGGCTGGGGCTGGGCGATGTGGAACTTCCGCGGCCCGTTCGGCCCGCTCGATAGCCAGCGCGCCGACGTCCGCTATGAGGATTTCGAGGGCCACAAACTCGACCGCAAACTGGTGGAGCTGCTCCAGCGATACTGAACCGGCGCTAATCGCCCTCACCCCCGGGTACCCGCTTGCGGGTGCCTCTCCCGGCGGGAGAGGGGAGACCGCTGCACGACGCGACCCGATTGCGGCCGGCGGCCTTCGCTCGATAGAGGGCCTGGTCCGCGCACTCCACCATGAGATCAGCACATGCCACTCCCATCGCATCGGCCACTCCGAAACTCGCTGTGGGACGAAGCGATTCGCCTTTCATCGGCAAGTTGAGCTTCTCTATCTCCTGGCGGCAGCGCTGGGCCAGGTGAACTGCGCCGGAGATCACCTCGTTGGGAACCAGCACCGCAAACTCCTCGCCCCCGAACCGCGCCGGCAGGTCGCTTTCCCGGCATTGTTTGGCGATGGTCCGGGCCACTTCCTGGAGCACTTTGTCGCCGATGCTGTGGCCGTAGGTGTCGTTGACCCGCTTGAAACGGTCGATATCGGCCATGATGAACGACAGTTCGCCGCCATAGCGCTGCATGCGGGTCCACTCCATCTGCAGTCGATCCATCAAGGCCCGGCGGTTGGGCAGGCCCGTCAGGGGATCGATGTGCGCGTGCTCGATCAGGAGATCTTGAAGCTGCTTGGTCCTGATGGC
>Ga0326727_10002405_pt1 | contig 64050 bp, 51 predicted proteins | sample MB2enrmetagenome_FD_207643 | JGI IMG/M metagenome (GOLD analysis project Ga0326727, IMG submission 207643) | Lab enriched peat soil microbial communities from McLean, Ithaca, NY, United States - MB29MY | ecosystem: Environmental > Terrestrial > Soil > Wetlands > Peat | place: USA: New York...
CATCTATGCCCTACCTGACCTGAAGATTTCGGGAAAGGTCAAGGACGTTGCCGGCACAGCTTTGCAGAACTTCTTTAGTGATAGCAACACGAGCAAGTTTGGGGTGGTCATTGCGCTGAATAATCCTGACCCGCAGTTGCGCCCAGGGCTGACCGGGGTGGTGGAGATTTCCGCTGGCATCGTAAAGAATGTGCTCTATCTGCCCCGCCAGGCCATCTTTGCCAAAGACGATAATCCTGTGGCTTACGTGCGCAAAGGGAACGATTTCGTGATGCAGAAGATAAAAATTACGCACCGCTCGGAGACGCGCGTGGCGATTGAGGGCCTCGCCGAGGGCTCGGAAGTCGCCTTGGTGAATCCCGAACTCCAGCCGGAAAAGACTGCCACCACGGCATCTCCCACCCTGGGAGGTGGCGGCAAATGAGCGCACCTGCCACTCTCGTTGCACCATCTGCCCCCACGGCGCCGCACGCCCCGCAGCGCTGGTGGAATATCCTGCCGGAATTCCGCCAGGGCCTGGACACGCTCGTTGTCCATAAGATGCGCACTTTCCTGACCATGCTCGGCATGATTTTCGGCGTGGCGGCGGTGGTTTCCATGCTCTCCATCGGAGCCGGAGCGCAGCAGCAGGTGATGGCGTTTATCGAGCAGCTTGGCGTTAGCAACCTCATCATCGAAGGCAAGGAAGTCACCGACTGGCAGGCCAAGCAGAAGATCCGCCAGATTTCACCCGGCCTAACCTTCCAGGACTTGCGCACCATACTTGCCAATACTTCCGGGATTGAGCTTTCCACGGCGCGCAAACGCTTCACCCCCTCGAAGATGATTCCCAAGCCCCAGCAGGACATGCCGGTGGTCTATGGCGTAACCCCCGTCTACCAGCAGATTGTCAATCTGCGGGTCGTGACGGGGCGCTTCTTCGACGCAGGTGAGGATCAGTCCGCCGCCGTCTGCGTCCTGGGCGAGGGCGCCAGCGCCAGTTTGTTTGGGCAGCAGGAAGCGGTGGGCAAGTACGTCAAAGTGAATGAACAGTGGTTCCACGTGATCGGCGTGGTGGGTCCCCAACTGAGCGCCCAAACTCCCCTGGCCGGCCTCCCCACGCAAGACCTTAACAACCTGATTTATGTCCCGCTTTACGCCGCTATGCTGCGCCTGGAGGACACTTACAGCGATGTGCGCGACGAAATCGACGGCATCTATCTCCATCTGGACGCCCACGCCGACAGTTTCTCGACGGCCGAGGTAGCGCGCAGTATCCTGAATGTTTCCCACCACAACGCCGGTGATTTCAGTGTCATCGTGCCGGCAGAACTGCTCGCGGACCAACGTCGCACCCAGCGCATCTTTGAGGTGGTCATGGTGGCCATCGCCGCCATTTCGCTGCTCGTCGGCGGCATCGGCATCATGAACATCATGCTCGCCGGAATTCTGGAGCGCACCCACGAGATTGGCGTCCGCCGCGCCGTGGGGGCGCGGCAAGCGGATATCCTCCGGCAATTCCTGGTGGAAGCACTGCTCATTTCCTTTGTGGGAGGCGTCACCGGCATCTTTTTCGGAATCGGCATTTCCCGGCTGATCGCCTGGCTGGCGGGATGGTCCACCATTGTCACGCTCACTTCCATCCTGCTCGCTTTCCTGGTTTCAGCGGCCGTGGGCCTGGTGTTTGGAATTTATCCCGCCATGAAAGCCGCCCGGCTCGATCCGGTGGAAGCGCTGCGCTACGAGTAAGCGCGAGGTTTTTCACCTGCACCGCTTTCCGTAATTACCATCATTTTCCCGAGGAGTATGCGAAGATGCGCTGCAAATTTCTTGCTGCTTGCCTGATCCTGGGTGCTTGGGTTGCGCCCGCCGGCGCCCAGACTTTTCCCATGCCCGGCTATTTCCATGAGCAGGTCTTTGCACCGCCGCCCCCACAACCGTTGCCGGACACCAAGAGCTTCCACGACTACATTGTGGACGGCAAGCTGCGCCTTTCCCTCCAGGACGCCATGCTCCTTTTGCTGGAGCACAGCTCCGAGGTGCACATCGACCGTCTGGCGGTGACCGACGCGGAATTCAATGTGGAGCGCGCTTTCGCGGCCTTCGACCCGGCGCTCGCTTCCACCTTTAACACGCAGCGGTCTGTTACATCCACCGATTCCGAGTTGCAGGGCGCCCCCACACTGAGCGATCTGGAACAGCAAACGACGTTTGGCTACACGCAGACTTTGCAGACCGGCACCAATTTCAATGTTGGCCTGGGCGCGGACAAATCCTCCACCAACAGCATCTATTATTTTCTCAATCCCTCGATTTTCGCCAACCTGGCTTTCACCGTCACCCAGCCCCTGCTGCGGGGCAATGGGCGCTTCGTAAACCGCGCCCCCATCCTCATCGCCCGGCGCAACGTGGCGCAATCCGCCGCCCAGTTTGAAGGGCAGGTGAGTGATTCCCTCTATCAACTGGTGGGGGCTTACTGGTTTGTCGTACAGGCGCGGGAGAACACGAGGATTGCGCAGAAATCGCAGGACCTCGCGCAGGCCTCCTTCGATCGCGATAAGCGCGCGCTGGAACTCGGCGCCCTGCCGCCCCTCGACATCTACCGCTCGGAGGCGGAAGTGGCGAATCGCAAAGTGGCGGTGATCCAGGCGCAGTATCAGCTCAAGTCCGCGGAAGACCAGTTCCGCCGCCTCCTGGGCGCTGACCAGGACACGGACGTTCGCGCCTTGGATCTGGACCTGGTGGAGAATCCCGAGCCCTCCGGTGAACTTCTCCAGGTCGATGCGAAGGAGGCCGTGGCTTCCGCCCTCGCGCATCGCCCCGAGATGGAAGCCTTCCGCCAGCAGATGGCGGCGAATGACATCGCCATCCGGCTGGACCACAACAGTCTGCTGCCCAACCTCAGCGTTAGCGCCATTTATCAATCTACCGGCTTGGGAGGCAACCAGTACAATACCTCCCTCACGCCGCCCGTACTCATTTCCCGGGGCGGGCTGGGTGATGCCTTCAGCCAGATCGGCGGCTTCGGTTTTCCTGCGTATGGTTTTACCTTGTCGCTGAATCTTCCCATCAAGAACCATAGCGCCGAAGCAAACCTCGGAAATGCCCTGGTTTCCCGCCGGCGAACCCAGTACCAGGCGCGCCAGCAGGAAGAGGACATCACCCTTCAGGTGGCCACCGCTGTGCATCAGCTCGAGCAGGCGCGCATCTCTCTCGACGCCTCGCGCGTGGCGTACAACCTTTCGCGCCAGAGCCTGGAGGCCGAGGAGCGCAAGTATCAACTGGGCGCCCAGACGATTTTTTTTGTGTTGCAAGCGCAAACCGTGCTCGCTTCGGCGGAGGCCGCGGTGCTCCAGGCGGAAATCAACTACCAACTCGCCCACGCCGCCGTCGATCACGCCACCGGCATGCTCCTCAGCCATTACAAAATCGAAGTGCAGAAGATCAAATCGTGAATCATTTTGCACAAACCCTTTGACGGCTTCCCGGACACCTTGTATTCTGGCGTCACGTTTAGGATCCAGGTTCGTCGTAAGAGTGAATCTGCGGGAGCAAACCATGGTGAGACGCGCGAGCGTTGTGCTTTGCGTTGTGGCTTTTTTCTGTACCCTCTCGGGCACGAAGGGGGCCGACGATCTTTACGGTGCGATGGGCATCATCCCCGAGGCCGTGCGCCAGGGGAAACTGGGAAGTTGCTATTTTCACGCTGTCATCGCGGCCTTGGCGCAGCGGCGTGTGGAGACTATTCGCAAGATGATTGAATCCAACCCGGATGGCAGTTATACGGTGACATTCGGCGACGGCAAGAAGGAGACCGCCTACCCGGAGGACCTTCGCTACACTCACGATAGCGGGTACGACCTCTCCGATGGGCAATGGGTGGCGGTGCTGTTCCGCGCTTACGCGCAACGTGTGTTGCGGGAGTCTCTGCTGCAAGCCATCGACAGCGGCGACCTCTTTCCGCTCCTCAAGCAACCCGCTGAACAGATGGTGACCACGAACGATGCGCTGGTGCTCGCCTATGATCGCGCCATCCGCGCGCAAGTAACCCAGGACGGCAACATTGATCGCGCCAAGCTGGAGGCGAGCCTTAAGAAGGAAATGGCCCCCATCACGGTGCCGGATTCCATGAAGGATTCCCTGATCGGTTTGCTCGAAACAGGCGGATTTTTCGACAAGATGGTGACGATGATTCAGCAGAATGGCGAGCTATTCGGCGCCTATCGAGCCGTGGGCCAGGGGGGCATCGCCGACCGCGTGATGCAAACGCTGGCGGGGAGCACCCGTTTCCAGGAAAATCAATCCGAATCGCAGGCAGGCGCGGCGCTGGCGGAAGCCGTCAAAAATGGTATGCCGATCGTGGCGTGCACGGGGGGCAGCCGCTTTTATCAGGAAGTGGCCAAGGGGCAATCACTGCCGCCCGACACGGATCCCTGGTACGTCAACGCGCACTGCTACACCGTGCTCAATTATGATTCCGGCGCCGCGACGGTGAACATTCGTAACCCTTGGGCGCGGCATCCCGATCCGAATGGGATTTTTAACTTGCCCCTCAGTAGTTTTATTCCTGCCTACGCCGGGATTGTGACCCCGCAATAGAGTGGTGGGGAGAATGGCTCCAGCGCCTGTGGGGAAATCTGGGAAGGCGGGCGGCCCGCATCAGTTGGAAATTGCTTGGGCGCCGGTTTGATGTGCCTCGGCAAACAAACCCTCCTGCGCAGTGTGCGCAATATGAGGGCCGGCGGCGCGCCGCGCCACGACATTATCAAGTGCGCTCCGGACCACATAGGCAAGGTCGGTGGCCACGAAGGGTGGTGCGAGGAAATCGAAGGCGCCGGTCTGTATGGCCTCCACGTAAAAGCGCGTGTCTACAACTCGCGCCACGACGATCACATTCACGGGCTGCGCGGCCTTCCCGGCTACTGCCAGGATGTCGGCCCACGTGCCATCGGGCAATTGCGTATCCGTAAAAACCAGCGGGGCGGGGTTCCGTCCGCTCAGCAGGCGTTTGGCTTGGGCGCGCGATTCGGCATGGACGACGCGCATACCCTGACGCTCCAGAGCACCTTTGAGCATGGCCAGCGTTTCCGAATTATGGTGGACGAGCAGGGTGGTAATTCTCTCGGTCATGGGCGCTCCCTTAGATTTATTGCGGCATCTGTTCTTTCATGATTACGCTGGGTCTCCCCAGGGAAGGCGCTCTGTAGAATTGCCGAGCCACTTGTACCCCTGCCAAAGAACCCGGCGAGAGAGCAGCACGGCGGCAAACTCGTGGGGCGAATAAGCTGCCAGCCTGGTCTTGCCGGACTCCTCTCCCAGTTCTTCGCCCGCCGGGCACATTCCGAGCTGCCTCGGCGGGCTTACGGCCTTCATGGGGATGACTCCTGAGGGGCCATCCGGGATTACTTCAAGACTACCTTAAAACTCTTCTTATCCTGGGAAATGTCGATTTTGTCTTCCCGCGCCAGCCAACCCAGAGCGAACCCGACGAGTTCGCCTGAGCCATTAAGCCTTTTCTTCAATTGGGCCAGTGTCTGCGGGCCGAAATCATTCAACATATGCCAGACTTTTCCAGCGGTAACACCAACATGTTCATTCATTTCCACTTTCAACGTACCTCCTGTGTATATTCGGCATTTGCTGCCGTGAACTTTAATGTTTCTTGCTGTGCCGGCACTTTCCCTTGGGCACAAACTTCCCCCGCCGCTCGGAAGTGAGCTCTTCCCCCTGGTTTAGGCGTGGTTATTGCTGCCGGGAGCTACCGGGTTACGGCGAGGTCATCATGTGGTACAGCACACTGCCTGAGTACCTGCTGCTGAGGATATTATGCCGTTCAGCCTATCAAGCCGTAAGATGGTAGTTTAGATGGAGGCGGACACTTTTGCAAGTAAAAAATAGTTATAGGTCGAATAAGGCCTTGCTAATACCGGCCCGTCTACCCATGGGGCAGAACTACAGGGAATTCCCTGCAGGATCACCACGACCGGCCTGGCGCCGATGATCATACCTCCATCAAATGGAAGGGGTTAAGCGCCATGGGGCGGCCAAGGCTTCGCGGGCAGCATGCCTTCGCGGAACGACTGCCGCTCGGCGCTACTCCTTGGGTCCGCGATGCCCGACGTCATCGCGGCGGAAGAAAGAGCCGAGCTCCAGGAGGCCATAGACCAGCAGGCAAAACCAGAAGTCGACCACGGTCCCCAGGTCGACTGCCCAAGCGCGGTGTTGCGCGGCAGGCGGCAGGTGCGGCGACAGCGTAAAATACAGGGCGTTGCCGAGAATGATGGCCACCAGGGACTTTATCCACTTGGCACGGGTCAGCAGCATGGGTGCATCAGGTGCGGGAAATGATATTTTTCTCGACGCCCCAGAAATAGCCGTCGGGCGCGAAGGTGCGGTCGTCCAGTCTTCCCGCCGCCTGGACGGTCCGTCCGAAAACGATATCCGGACTCAGGCGCAACCGACACCCTTATCCCGGCTATAATAGTCAAATCGGAGCAGAATGGCGAACCCCAAACTTACTGCCGCATCCGAGGTCCAGTTTCTGAAAGGCGTGGGTCCCGTGCGCGCGGAACTTCTTGCCTCGCGTGGCATCCGCACGGTGGAGGACCTGCTCTACTACACGCCTTTTCGGTACGAAGACCGCACGCGCCTGACGCGCATTCGCGACCTCGTGCCCGGCCAGACCACTACGGTCTTCGCGCGAGTCCTCACCTGCGGCCTGATGCGCACTCGCCGCGGCCTTTACATTTACGACCTCGCCGCCAGCGACTCCAGCGGCATGCTGAGGTGCAAGTGGTTCAACGCGGTTTACCTTGAGAAGAACAAGGTTTTCCATTCCGGCCAGCAGGTGTTTTTCTACGGCAAGGTTGACCGCGACCGTTACGGCACGGGGACGATGGAGATCATCCAGCCGCAATTTGAGATCCTGCCGGAGGAGGAAGCGGAGGGCGGGGACTCCCTGGAAATTGGCCGCGTCGTGCCCATTTATGAATCCATTGCGGCGCTGGGTCCACGCGTGCTGCGGCGGCTGATGTGGGCGGCGTTGGAGGGGCTCGACGGGCAAATTCCTGACCGGCTCCCCGCCACCGTGGTGCAGAAAAACCGGCTGCTCGACCGCGCCACGGCGGTTTGCCAAACGCACTTTCCGCCAGGCGAGCAGGACCTGAATGAACTCTGCGCTTTCCGCACTCCGGCGCAGGTGCGCTTGATCTTCGAAGAATTCTTCAGCGTGGGCGCGGGTTTGGCGCTGAAACGCCGCAAGGCCAAGTCCGTCGCGGGTGTGGAGTTTCACGTGAAAGACAGCGCCCGCCAAGCCATTCGCAAAATTCTGCCCTTTCACCCCACCAGCGCGCAAAAGCGGGTGCTGAAGGAAATCGTGGACGACATGTGCTCGGCGCGTCCCATGAACCGTTTGCTGCAAGGCGACGTGGGCTCGGGTAAGACCATCGTGGCCATTCAGGCCGCCATTCTGGCGATTGAAAACGGTTATCAGGTGGCGTTGATGGCCCCCACGGAAATCCTTGCCACGCAGCATTACCTCTACATCAAACAGTTGTTCCGTCCGCTCGCCTACCGCGTGGAGTTGCTCATCAGTGCGCGCAAAGCGGCGGAGAAGGCGGAAATCAAGCAGGACGTCGCCGCGAGCGCCGTGAACCTGGTTATCGGCACGCACGCGCTCATTGAGGAGGACGTGCGCTTTGCGCAGCTCGGCCTGGTGGTGGTGGATGAGCAGCATCGCTTCGGCGTGTTGCAGCGCTTCGAATTGATGCGCAAAGGGTATCATCCCGACGTCCTGGTGATGACCGCCACGCCCATCCCCCGCACGCTGGCGCTGACGCTCTACGGCGACCTGGATTTTTCCGTCATCGACGAGTTGCCGCCCCATCGCACGCCCATTGTGACGAAACTCATGGAGGAGCGCGACCGCGAGAGCGCGTATACTTTCCTGCGCGAAAAGGTACGGAGGGGCGAGCAGGCGTACGTTGTCTGCCCCGTCATCGAGGAGGGTGGTAAGCTGGACCTGAAGCCCGCCGTGCGCATGTACGAGCAGTTGGCGCGCAACGTCTTTCCGGAATTTCAGGTGGGCCTGCTGCACGGCCGCCTGCCGAGCGACGAGAAGGAAGAGATGATGCAGCGCTTCAAACGCGGCGAGGTGCAGATTCTGGTGGCGACCACAGTGGTGGAAGTCGGAGTGGATGTGCCCAACGCCACGATCATGCTCATCGAGCACGCCGACCGGTTCGGCCTGTCGCAGCTTCACCAGCTTCGCGGGCGCATCGGGCGGGGGAGCAAGAAATCCTATTGCCTCCTCATGGCGGAGGAGCGCCGCAGCGAAATCTCTCAGGAGCGCCTGAATACCATGGTGGCCACCACCGACGGTTTTCGCATCGCGGAGATCGACCTCAAGCTGCGCGGTCCGGGCGAGTTCTTCGGTACGCGCCAGTGGGGGATCCCGGCGTTTCGAATCGCCAACCTTTTGCGCGACCAGGAAATCCTGGAGTGGGCCAAGCGCGAGGCGGCGGAATTTGTCGCGAACCCGCCCTCGCCGGAGGAGTTGCAGGCCTTTGTTACGTACCTGCGCACCGAGTGGCCGCGCCGCTATGGCCTGGCGAGCGTGGCATAATTGATTCATTTGGTCATTGATGCATTGTGTCATTGAAAGCGTTTGCAGGCCGGCAGATGAATCAATAACTCTATCGTCTGGATAATCCACTGAGTCAAATGACTCAATGATTCAATGAATCAATGATCCGATAAGCCGATTATGAGAATCATTTCCGGAATTTACCGTGGTCTTCGCTTGCGCACCCTCAAGGGTGGGAATCTGCGCCCCACCTCTGACCAGATGCGCGAAACTTTGTTTGATGTCCTCGGCCCGAGCGTGGAGGGGGCGACTTTTCTCGATGCTTACGCGGGTACGGGCGCCGTGGGCCTGGAAGCCTTGAGCCGGGGCGCGCGCGATGTGGTCTTCATTGAGCATCACCGCGCCGCGTCCCTACTGATCCGGCAGAATCTGGCGGCACTCAAGATTGATTCTGGATATGCGCTCCTCACCTGCGCCGTGCTGACAGGCCTGGAGCGGCTGGAACGTGAGGGCGAACGCTTCGACGTGATCTTCCTTGACCCGCCCTACGAAGAGATTCGCGAATACCATCACACGTTGCGGCAACTTGCGCGCGGGTTGCTGCTGCAACCCTCGTCGGTCGTCATCGCGGAGCACTCGCGCCATGTGGAACTGGAAGAAAATTACCTCAACCTCCACCGCACGCGCCTTCTGCGCCACGGCGACGCGCAATTGGCGTTCTACCGATTGGCTCCAGCAGGGCAGTAAGCGGTCGGCAGAGGGCAGCGGCCGAGCTTAGCCCTACCATCCCAGGAAAAATAGAGAGAAAATTCCCCAACGTTTTCGCTGCCCGGTGAGTATCTATGTATGGAAGGCAGATGGAATCTCAAGATGTGGCGCTAACGATGACGGGCCCCGCCCCGGAGCGAGAGGACAGCAGACCGGAATCCGCGCAGGCCCTCGAACGTGCCATGGCGGGTGACCGGGCTGCTTTCGACGAGCTCCTCCACTGCTACGAGCGGCGGGTTTTGATGACGGCCTGGCGTTTGCTCGGCTCAAAGGAAGACGCCCAGGACGCGGCGCAGGAGGTTTTCCTGCGATTGTTCCGGAACCTGCACCGCGTCGACCCGCAGCGCCCAATCTTGCCATGGCTTTACCGGGTGACCGTGAATGTCTGTCACGACCTGCACCGGAAGCGCCGCTGGGACACCGCCATTCCGGTGGAAGAAGTTGATCCGGCCAGACTGGCCGTTGACCCCGCCGGCGAAATGGCGCGGGCCGACCAGAAACGCATGGTCGCCGCGGCTTTGCAGACGCTGACGGAAAAAGAACGCGCGGCAGTGGTGCTGCGTGACATCCAGGGGCTATCCACCCGCGAGGTGGCTGGCGTCCTGGGGTCCGCGGAGGTAACGGTGCGCACGCGCATCTGGACGGCGCGGGTGAAAATCAAGAAATTTGTGGAGAAGTTGGAAAGAAGGCGCTCATGAATTGCCCGGATTTTGAAGGACTCATCGCGCTCGACGTGGAAGGCGATCTGCCGGAACCCCAGGGCCGCGCCGTTGCCGAACACTTGCGTGCGTGCCATTCCTGCGGGCAATTCGCGGAATCATTGAAGGTCAGCCAAGCCCTGCTGAAGGAACTCGGCCAGGAACCGCTGGACGAGCAGATGTTGCAGGAAGTTCGCAGGCGCGTTCGGATCGGGCTGGCGAACGAGAGACAGCCGCAGGGATTTCCGGCGTGGCGCTGGGCGTGGGGAGTTGGACTGGTTGCGGCCCTGACCTTCGCGGCACTCATCCTGCACTATCACTCCCGGAGGACGGTAACCCCGGTCGTTGCCGTACGGTCCGCGCCCGCAAACGCGGCGCCGCCATCAGCCGCGCGAAAAGACGAAAAACGAAATTCGAAATTCGAAACTCGATCGACAGAATCCGCGCAAGCCGCAGGGCATTCCAGCATTCGCGCTGGGGAGGGAGTGCGGCTGGCTTCCACCCTGCCGGCGCCACCCTTGGTCCATGCAACAAAGGGTGCGCAGCATATGCCATCCGGCAAGTTTTCATCGGGCCCCTTGCGAGTAAGCGCAGGTACTCAGCATCTGCAACCACTGACCGTCAAGCTGATTACGGATAATCCACACGTGGTCATCTATTGGTTGGTGGACTGAACGTGGTGCCACAGTTTGATGTAGAGGCGGCTTTACGCCGCCATGTGGCGAGGTAAACTCGCCGCTACATCATCAAACTGAGACACAACCGGACTGAAAAGGAGATTGAAAATGCGAAAAACAAACCTAATTTCCTGGGCGATCGTTGCTGTCCTCATGACCCTTACCGTTCCTGCGTGGGGGCAGGAGAAAGAAGCAACTCAAAAGCCCCCCGACCAGGGGGCTTTCAAGGTCATTCGACTCAAGTACGCCGACCCCGAACAGATACGGCACTTGCTCTTTGCATTTGGGGCACCATTTCAGGTGGACGTCCAGATGAAGGTGCTCGCCGTAGCCGGCAGTCCCGCGCAGGTTGAGGCGGTGGAGGAAGCCGTCGCGAAGTTGGACGTGCCTCCCCCACCCGTGAAAAACGTCGAACTCACCGCCTATTACCTTATGGCGACGCCCCAGGCGACCCAAGCTTCCGACCTCCCTCCCGACCTTGACGAGGTCGCCACTCAATTAAAGAAAGTTCTGAATTTTCGGGGCTTCCACTTGTTGAATACCACTCTCGTCCGCATCCGTGATGGAGAGGGAGCGCAAGTTCATGGTGCGGCGGGCCACCCTCCGGCGGCAGCAGAATTCGGGCTCTCGATTCGCCGCATGGATGTGGGCGGCGAAGAGAAGGAGCCAACCATTCACCTGCGCGAATTGAATTTTTCCATCTCCGAAAGCCCCGCGACCATTGAGCCCAAGGGAACGGCGACGAAGAATTTGAGCCAGGCCGCACTTCGCACTGACATCGACATCCCGGTGGGGCAGAAAGTTGTGGTGGGCAAGACCTCCTTCGAAATGTCTGACAACGCCGTGGTGCTCGTCTTGACCGCCCGGGTGGTGGACTGATAGGGGGAGCTTGCTTCCCACGGTGGCTAAATCCTGGTGGTATACTCATTTCGAGTCGGAAGTGTAAAATGTAAATACTGGGTCAGCCTTCGATTGAACAGGATTCTGGACGGAGGAACCCATGACCAAGCTGCACGTTTCGAACGGCTATCAAGCCGACCTACCGGGGCTGGGCGGGGTCAGCCCTCTTTCAACACTAAGTCAGAAGAGGGTCACAACAGCCGTGCGCAGCCACCTGCGTAAGCGACACCGGGATGTTGAAGTCGCTTGCAAGGCGGAATGGCATTTGTGTGAGTGGCGAGGGAAATGTAACGTCTCAGGCCAGGAGTTGCAATACTCGGTCTCTTCAAGGTAATCGGGAGAGAAAGGTTCGCTTTCCGTTAGGTCATAGTAGCCGATCACCACTGTTTGGCCCGGCAATGCGAGCCTCAAATTCGGAATGTCTTCTGGCCGAAGGAATACGTTGAGCAGCTTTTGGGAGTACCTCAGATTTGGTCTCGGACGGCCCCCGGGAACGATGTGGGCGATGGAGAAGTCCTTTTTTGAATGGAAGTACAGGTACCCCGGCAAATCAGATAACTTTTACTTGAGGCGTGCTCTCTGGTCGCGATACCCGGAAAAGGGCAACGCGTTCGTTGCGGACCTTGCCCAACGATGTCGAAACCTAGACGATGCCATACTGGAAGCGGTCCGCGTTGATTTTGGCGAATCAGTCGCCTGCAAGCTCAAGCCAGCGCTCGACCTATTCCCCGCATGCTCAAAGTGCGGAGTGTACCGCGCGCTTAGCACTCGCGACACACTTTGTTATGGTTGCCGCAAGTTTGGGAACCTAATACCCTGCCACAAATGTCACCTCTACTGGGACCGTGACGCGGGTGTTTGCGGAAAATGCGGTACACCGCTCATCCCAACATCCGGCACTGAGGCTAATCAAACGGTTGCAAGCCGGACTGCGGATCCGCGCCGGCAGGAACTGGCAAATCTCGAAGTGCAACCCCCGACAAAGCTGCCGACTAGTTTGATATCGGCTGGACCATTCCGTCCGATTGTGTTGGCTGGAGACGAACTGGTATTTCGTGCCGTGACATTGGCCGTTGCAGGAATTTGGAACAACGCAACAGAGCATGACTCAGCAGCGACGATTCTTGATATTTTGGGAACACTCGCCAGGCGAGGAGTCAAGCCGGAGGAAGTGGCTCTTCAAATCTTCGCGCCAATTCAGACCTTCCTTATGGCGCAAAGAGCCGCCGACTTCCTTTCCATCCAACTCGATCCTGCCTTCAGCACGTTCGCTCAGAGCAACCTAGAGCGGTTGTATCTTGCTTACCTGAGAGAAGGTGAGGCTGGCTTCCGCCGCGCGTGGAGCAGTGTCTTTCGTTCGGGCTGGGAATCGCACCGTCCGAGTGAGTCAATAGTAGTCTGCGAGGGCGGGGATGGGCGCAGTGAAGAGGATGCGGTTGTGCTAAAACCGGGTGACGAGGATCCAGAAACCGCTGTGAGAGCTGAATACTGGTACCTATCGTACGTGTACGGTCGAAGGAATAGTGATTGGCGAAAAATCCAGCAGGACCTCATCGCAGGACAGAACGGAAAGAAGTATGATGACCTTCTAATAGAGTTATCCAACGGAGAGCGTCTCAACATCTTCTTTGATGTGACCCACATGAGTTATTGGCGCTCGCAAGGTCCACCGAACCACCTCAAGCAGGCGATATAGCAGGTCAGGGATGGGGACGCCAACTTGCGCGCGTTCGCCCGCGGATTCCCTACACCTCTAGGGTGGACATTTTGTCCGCATCGTGGGTTTCTTAAGCTAGGCTCATTTTGTTGTTGACAAAGTCTACGACTGCCTGTATACTTGCCTAGTGAGTAAGAGCTGGGACCTAGTCGGGAGTTTTTATGCCCTTCGATAGAGTCCAATCCTTGGAGAATCCGGCCGCCCCGCTTGCTCCGGAGAATCAGTAGTCTGCGCACCTGCAAAGATTATGGATGACTCCTACTTGCGCTGGAAGTGCCGCCTCTTCAATGCCTTCGGGATGGTTCGGCAGGGAATATTGCAGGAAATAGAAATAAAAATAAATACGTTCAAAGCCGGAATGTCTATGAAAACAAACAACTCGCTGACAAAGTGCCCGAAAAAAGTCGGACATTTTTGTATAACTTTCGGACATTTTCGACGAAGCGACACCAATTTTGCAGAGAAAAGCGGCTTGGTGAGGGCAATCTGCCGACTTTGAGCATCGAAATGGGAAACTCGAAATTGGAAACTAGAAACTCGAAACTCGCCCGATGATCCGATGGTCCGATGACCCGATGACCCGATGAACCAATCCTTCCTCAAATTGACGGCATGCGAAGTCAAGTGTAGACTGGCCCTTCGCAGGGAAAAGCGCCGCCGCGAGCGGCCATCACTATTCCGGTTACAAACCCGAGAAGGTAAACTTTGGGAGACGAGAGGAGGACTATGAGCACAGCACTTTTCGACTACTACGAGGCAAACAAGGAACGCCACCTGGAAGGACTCTTCCAGCTTTTGAGAATTCCCAGTATCAGCACCCTACCGGAGAACAAGCCTGACATTCAACGCGCCGCCGAGTTCCTGGCCAACGAGTTGCGCGAGATGGGCATGAAGAGCGTGGAGATTATCGCGGGCAAAGAGGGGCAGCATCCCCTGGTTTACGCCGAGTGGCTGGAGGCGCCGGGCAAACCCACGCTACTCATCTACGGCCACTATGATGTGCAACCCGCCGACCCGCTGGACGAATGGATCTCACCGCCTTTTGAGCCCACCATCCGCAACAACAATATTTATGCGCGCGGGGCGGTGGATGACAAGGGCCAGGTCTATCTGCTGGTGAAGGCGGTGGAAGGTTTCTTCAAGACGGAAGGCAAGCTGCCCATCAACGTCAAATTCCTGATCGAAGGGGAAGAGGAAGTGGGCGGCGAGCACATTGACGAATTCGTGGAGGCCAACCCCGACCGGCTGAAGTGCGACGCGGCGCTGGTGTGCGATACGGAACTGTTCGCGCCGGAGTTGCCCACCATTACCACGGGCTTGCGCGGCCTCGTTTACACGGAACTCGAAGCGCGCGCCGCCGCCCACGATCTGCACTCGGGAATGTACGGCGGAGCGGCGCCCAATCCCATGCAGGCGCTGGCCGAGATGATCGTTAGACTCAAGGGACCCGACGGCAAGATTCTTATTCCCGGATTCTACAAACGGGTGAAGAAGCCCACGGCGGCGGAACTGGCAAGTTGGAAGCGGCTGCCCTTCAACGAGAAGAATTTTATGAAGAAAGAAATCGGCACCACGGCGCTGGTGGGGGAGAAAGGCTTCAGCGTGCTCGAACGCCTGTGGTCGCGGCCGACGCTGGAAGTCCACGGTTTCCGCGGCGGCTTTACCGGCGAAGGGGCCAAGACCGTGATTCCCGCCGTCTCCACGGCGAAGGTCAGCATGCGCCTGGTTCCCGACATGAATCCGAAAGAAATCATCGGCCTGTACAAAAGCTATGTGAAGAAGATCACGCCCAAGGGCATCAAAACACAGATTCGGATTTTGAGTTCCGCGCCCGCCTCGGTGGTGAGCACGGACAGCCGTTGGATCGCTGACGGCGCCGTAGCCCTGGAACAGGTATTCAAGAAAAAGACGGTCTACATGCGCTCGGGCGGCTCCATCCCTGTGGTGGGAACCTTCCAGAAATTCCTGAAGGCGCCCAGCGTTATGATGGGCTTCGGCCTGCCCGACGATAACCTGCACGCTCCCAACGAGAAGTTCCATATCCCCAATTTCTATCGCGGCATCGAGACGGTGGGGAGGTTCTTGGAGTTGCTGGGGCAATAGGGAAGGGGTGGAGAAGTATATAAGGGTAAAGTGTAAAGGATAAAGGGGGCCGGCGCTCGCCTCATGGATCGCTGGTGCACGGCCAGTCGGCCGTAGGGTTTCGGCAAATGGAAAGTGGATCTTCTTCAGCTTAGGTTTTCACTATATTCGTCGGCCGCGAGTTGGGTTTGCAGGGTCGACCAGCGGGAGCGATCGAAAAATCTCTCGGTAAAAGCCGCGGTCACGGGAAAGGAGCTGCGAGGCTTGAACCTGAGCGTGGGCGCCGACCAGGAAGTCAGTCAGAATCCGGGTTCTTTTGCCGCCCTCCTGGCGGTAGGTCTTCCAGAGTCTGCTTGCCAGGAAACTTGCCTCGCGTGTTAAGGGCTCAACACGGATGTCGTTTTGCTGGAGAAACTGGTCACACTCGGTGGGGCGCTGAAAGTGGACGCATAACTCAGCATAGACAAGATCGCACACCACGAGTGAGCCCGCTTGGGCAGCTTCCTCCAGGGCCCGAACAGAACGGTCGAAAAATTCCGGGTCGGGAGCGAGGATATCAAGAAGAACGTTGGTGTCGATGGCGGTGATCATCGTCCCCGCACGTCCTCGATATATTCGTCGACGCGCGTGTAGCCCAAGTCCTCAAAGCTCTTCCTGCACCGGCCCTTCCAACGGGCCAGGGCGAGCTTGCGCGGTTTTTTTCGCAGGAGGATCGAGTTGTTGACGACCTGGAATTCCACTTCAGTTTCGGGTTTCAGCCCGAACTTCTCCCGAAGGTCTTTGGGTACGGTTACTTGACCGCGTTCGCCTATTTTCATATTTTGTAGTATGACTGGAAATACATGCAGACACAAGACATTTTGGAGCTTAGCCTTGGCTGAATTTAAACCCTTTGTTCCCGCCGATTCCACTGAGCGCGAGTTCACGCTCAAGGCCGTTCTGGCCGGGATCATCATGGCGGCGATATTTGGCGCGGCCAACGCCTACTTGGGCATGAAAGCCGGGCAGACCGTGGCGGCCACCATTCCCGCCGCGGTGATTGCCATTGCGCTTTTCCGCCTGCCGTTTTTCCGTGGCGGCGTGCTGGAGCAAAACCTGACACGCACCGCGGCCTCCGTGGGTGAGGCGCTGGTGGCGGGCGCCATCTTTACCATTCCCGCTTTCATGATGGTCAACGTGGGTGGGGACCGGATCTGGACCGACCTGCGCAGCCACTATTGGACGGGCACGGTGATCCTCATTGCGGGGGGATTGCTGGGGGTTTTCTTCATCATCATTCTGCGCCGGCCGTTGTGCGTGGAATCGGATTTGCCCTTTCCGGAAAGCACCGCCAGCGCCGAGATCGTCAAAGCCGGCCAACAGAGCAACACTGACGCTCCCAAGTACATCTTCGGAGCAATGGGTCTCGGCGGCTTTCTGCAATTGCTCAAAGATGAAAAGGGCTTCCAGGTTTTCCAGGATTCCGTAAGCTTCTTTTGGAATTTCCCCAAGTCGGTGGTGCAATACTTCGGATATCAAAAGGAACTGCTCGGCAAAGTCAATTATGCCGGGGGCGTGGCATTTGCCACCCCTTCCGCTTCGCCGGCGCTTATCGGGATTGGTTACATCATCGGACCGCGTCTGGCAGCCATCAACTTTTCGGGCGGAGTCATTGCCTGGCTAGTGCTGATTCCCCTGGTGCTATTTGTTGATCCGGAACTTCCTCATCGCGTGGGAACGACGACGGCGGGCGGCCTCGCGCCGTGGGACCTCGTAAGTTACACGGTTTGGTACAACGTGGTGCGGCCTATCGCCGTGGGCGCAATGCTGGTGGGGTCCGTCTACACGCTCTACAGCATGCGCGAGTCGATTTGGAGGTCCATCAAAGGTGCGTTCATGGCTTCGGAGGCTCTGGGCGAGGGTGGCGCGTTGCGCACCCGGCTCGACATCGACATCCCCATTAAATGGGTCATCCTTTCCACCGCCGGGCTGGTGGTTCCGATCACCATCATCTATCACCGCTTCGCACAGAGTTGGGCTGCGGCACTGGTGGCGGCCGTGGTGATGACCGTCACGGGATTTTTCCTCTCCGCGGTGGGCGGCTACCTGGTGGGATTGGTGGGTTCGTCGAACCAGCCTGTCTCCGGGCTCACCCTTACGGCCCTGGTAATCGCCGCCATCATGATGGTGGCGATCGGCGTCAAAGGAGTGTTCGGCGTGGCCGCGGTGCTGGGCGTGGCGTCGGTGGTTTGTTGCGCGTGCTGCGTTTCCGGTAGCCTCATTCAGGACTTGAAGGCCGGATACCTGCTGGGCGGCACGCCCTGGAAGATGGAGGTAGTGGAAGTCCTGAGCGTTATCGCGGTTTCGTTCTTCCTGCTGCTGCCCATCATCGCTCTGCACGAAGCGAATCTCTCGAGCGGCGGAATCGGGGGAAGGGAACTGCCGGCGCCGCAGGCCGGACTGATGGCGCAACTTGCCCAAGGTATCGTGGGCGGGCAGATGGCCTGGGGGTTGCTGATCATCGGCTGCTTGTTCGGTGTGTCGCTGGTGATGATTGGAGCGCCTTCGCCCATGCTGATCGCCGTGGGCATGTACCTGCCGCTGGAAACCTCGGGCGCGATCTTTGTGGGCGGCGTGATGAAGTGGGTCGCCGATCAATGGGCCGCGCGCCGCAAGCTGGAGGGAGACGAGAAGGCCAAGTTTGAGGAGCGCGGCACGCTGCTCGCTTCGGGCTTCATCGCCGGCGAAGCTATCACCGGCATTCTGCTGGCCGCACTGTTTCTTACCGGCGTCAAATCCATTACCCATGTCTTCACCGGCCAGGACGTCTTCTCGTTCGTCGACCGCTGGGGCGGATGGATTTCCCTCGCCGCATTCGCCATCATAGCTCACGTGTTGATTCGCATACCGGTGACTTCCTCAAGGAAAGGGGATGCATAATGAAGAAGACGATTCTATTGCTTATCGCGTGCTTTATTTTGGCCCTGGCTCCGGCGCGTGCTTTGGATAACGGGGTGGCGCGGACTCCTCCCATGGGCTGGAACAGTTGGAACAAGTTCGGCTGCGACGTGAATGAGAAGCTCATCAAGGGAATGGCGGACGCGCTGGTGGCGAGCGGAATGAAGGATGCCGGGTATGAGTATGTTGTCATCGACGACTGTTGGCAGGTAAGCCGGGATGGCGAGGGGAACATTGTTCCTGACCCGCAGCGCTTTCCTTCCGGAATGAAGGCGCTGGCGGACTACGTCCACTCCCAGGGTCTGAAATTTGGGATTTACTCCGATGCGGGTACGGGAACGTGCCAGGACCGTCCCGGGGGCCGCGGCTACGAATTCCAGGACGCCCGCCAATACGCTGCCTGGGGCGTGGATTATCTCAAGTACGACTGGTGCAATCACAGTACGCAGGAGGTGAAGTCCTCCTATTCGATCATGCGCGACGCCTTGAAGGCTTCGGGCCGCCCCATCGTCTTCAGCCTCTGCGAGTGGGGCGTGGAGGACCCCTGGAAGTGGGCCGGGGACATCGGAAACCTCTGGCGCACGACGGGCGATATTACGGATTGCTGGAGCTGCACGGGTCAGTACACGCGCGGCGTGATGCAGATTCTCGACGCGCAGGTGGATCTGTGGGAATACGCCGGCCCCGGCCACTGGAATGATCCTGACATGCTGGAGGTTGGCAACCCCGGACTCAGCATCGAAGAGAGCCGCGCGCACTTCAGCCTCTGGTGCATGCTAGCGGCGCCCCTGATTGCTGGAAACGATTTACGCAACATGCCCGCGGAGATTCGCGAAATCCTGACCAACAAGGAAGTGATTGCGCTCGACCAGGACCCGCTCGGCCATCAGGCGGTGAGGCATCGCGATTACGGTGACTGGCAGGTCTGGACCAAGGAGTTGAGCGGCCACAGCACCGCCTACGCCGTGCTGAATCGCAGTGACAAGCCGAAGGAAGTGTCGGAGTACATTGGCCCGGTGAAGAAAGTTCGTGACTTGTGGAAACACACGGACGTCGCGCTCGCCGAAGGTGGGTACTTCCACGCGACCGTGGCGCCGCACAGTGTGATCTTGCTGAAGGTCAGCGGCGAGTAGGAGGCACGGTGAACCTGGAAGGCAACCCATCCGCCTGGAGTTCGGAAACTGATGACTGATGAGGAGGGAGATCCCACCGGTTTTGCCGGGGGATCTCTATGACTGGCTTTCAGCTACTTTCAGCTTCCCCGCTGGAACGGCGGCGTCAGCGGGCCTCCGCCAGAGACACGGCGGAAGCGCGAGGCGGCGCGGTTTGAGGCGAAGAGGGGCGCACTGCCGAAGACGGCTCAGGGCCGAAATGGTGCCATTGGCCGTCCCCCACGTAGGCGCTGTAGGTTTGAGCGGGTGCGCTTCCCTGAGAATGCGTTGCCGTTTCAGGCGTAGAGGCGGGCATTGCCGGGGCGGACTCAGGGCCAAAGTGGTGCCACTGACCATCCGCTACATAAGTGCTCGGTGTTGCCGGTGAATTCGTCATTTGGGAATAGGTCGGCGGATTTGGTCCAGCCGGAGCCGGGTCGGGAGCAAAGGAAACGGGGCCGTACCCAGAAATACGGCAATCGTAGGGGCCATAGGGATAGCACGGGTTGGACGAGTAATTAGGATAGTATGAGTAGGCGGGATAGTACGAATAGTAGGGATACCCCCACCCTCCGTAATAGCCATAATCCCAGGAAGGCCAATAGGCCCACGGCCCCCATCCGAATCCCCATCCACCCCAACCGCCCCAGCCGCGTCCATACCCCCAGCCGACGTAACCACCTCGATAACCTCCGTAACCACCGCGGAAGCCGCCTCCACCGTAACCGCCGCGAAAGCCTCCGCCCCCGCCGCCGTGGAAACCACCGCTGCCACCATGAAATCCACCACCGCCGCCATGGCCTCCCCCTCCGCCACTTCGGGCCCAGGCGTTTGTGCCGGCACCACAGAGAGCAATTGCCAACGACAAAACGACGATGTGCAATCTACGCATATGCCCCTCCTGCCCCAAAGCGTAGCACCCTCGATGATGTGAAACAAGCGAAACGACTCGCTGCGGACCTCGGGCACAACGCCCTGTCGGCCCAGCCGGAACCTGCGGCGGGCCACGGGGTAGAATCCAAATTTCCCACCTGTTCTATAGATGCCGGTCTCTGGAAAAATGGTCATACCCGTGGGGTTCAACGGGCAGCGTCCTGCCATCTGGGGTGACCATCTCGATTCCCCGTGAGGCGCGGATTTCTCCGATGCATTGAAGGGGGATTCTGCCAAAGTGGCGGGGCATCTTTGCGCTCTTGGCCGCTGAGACCGTGAAGAGCAATTGATAGTCTTCCCCGCCGTGAAGCGCCAAGCTCAGGGCGTCCTCGGAATCGGGGATGCGAGGGGTGGGGATTCGATTTTCGAACAACCTCGCTCCGACCCCACTGGCCTTGCAGAGCCGCTGAAGATCGATGGAAAGGCCGTCGCTCAGGTCCATCAGCGCGGTGGCCATACGATGCTCGGAAAGGAATCGGCCCAGGGTGCATTGGGGCTGCGGAAAGAGATGAGCGCGGATGGCCGCCCGCTCCACTGGTTTTCGTCGGCGCACCTGCGTTGGCAATAAACGCAGCCCCAGCGCCGCCATGCCGAGGCGTCCACTGACGAAGATGCGGTCTCCAGGCTGAGCTCCCGAACGGCGCAAAGCCCGGCCACGCGGGACGTCGCCGGCCACAACCACGTCAATCGCGCAGGGGCCATCAACGACGGCAGTGTCACCCCCAATGATGGCCACGTCGAATCGTCGGGCGAGGGCGAACAAGCCCTTATAGAAGCCTTCCAGCCAAGCTCGCCCGGTGCGGCGCGAGGCGGCCAGTGAAACCAAAGCGTAGCGAGGCGTTCCCCCCATCGCGGCGATATCGCTCAAAGAACGCGCCAGCGCCCGATGTCCTACCGCTCGCGGTGGGTGGAGGGTGGACGTAAAATGCACCCCCTCGATTGACAAGTCGGCGGTAAGAATCAGTTCTCGCCCAGGCGGGACGGCCACCAGTGCGGCGTCGTCACCTATGCCCAAAGTGAGGCCCGCCGCCCGCCGAGGAGTTCGGCGGCATATCCAGGTAATGAGGTCCGCTTCGCTTTTGAAGAAAGACTTGTCGCGCATAAAGGACCCGACGTGAGAGCCGTCAGACTCTCGGCTTCCAATCTTAGCCTAAACTCCCAAGCCAGGGAGGAGAATCCTCCGCGATCTTGGCGGTAAGGCAGTTAGTCCGTCAAGAGGCTCGGATTTGAATTGTGCAAGGGGTTCCAAGGCGTATCAGTGGGTAAATAGTCCAACCAGACTAGGAATTGGCCACATGCGACCGAACGGGCGAGGAAATCTTAAAGTGCCTGTCATATTCTCTTGACAAGCGATGCAAACTTCAATAGGATGCACCCGGTAATTCTAATGTGGTTCTGGCACGATTCATTTTTGCCCTCCGCTGGCAAGTCCTGTGAGGGCACTCAGCGTCGAAAATAATTCGTTTTGGGTGGTCTAATAAATGGATAAGAAGTTTTATACCTTCCTGATTTTCCCAGGCGCGCATGGGAAGCTCCACAAGATTCGCCTTCCTTTTTATGTAGTCCATATGGTGCTGGCGTTCAGTGTTGTGGGAATTATGACGATCGCCGCGTTGGCCAATAGCTATGCCCGGATGTTGCTGAAAGTATCGAATTACAACAATCTTCGGACGGAGCGAGAGGCCCTCAAGACGCAGAACCGAAGCTTGGAAAACGTCGTTACCACCACCAATGCCAAGTTGGACTCCTTGCAATCATTGGCCACGGAAGTTGCCCTTACCTACGGTTTCGGCGAAGCCCGTCGCCCGCACTTTCCCGAGGCGGCGTTGGCGCTGGCGACGCAGACCAATTCCACTCTTGAGTCCAGCTACCGAGCATCCCTTTACGCCTTCAATTTAATCAGAAATTCTTCCCTCGTTCCCTCCCGTCAAGCGCCGGCGCTGGGGTTTGTCCCCACTGCAGATTTTGGGCGTGAAACGGTGCCCTCCATCTGGCCGGTTCGCGGCCGGATCACAGAGGGTTTTGGTCAGCGCCTGGATCCTTTCAGTGGTGAAGGGGTCTTCCATTCGGGAGTGGACATTTCCGTCCCGTACGGCACCCGGGTAGAATCCTCCGGTGATGGCATCGTCCTGGAAGCGGCGTGGGATTCCGGTTACGGTAACGCGATCATGGTGGATCACGGATATGGGATGACGACCAAGTACGGGCATCTCAGCAAGATTTTTGTCGTTGTGGGCCAGGAAGTAAAGCGCGGGCAAGTTATTGGCGCTGTGGGAATGACCGGGAGGACCACGGGTCCGCATCTGCATTACGAAGTGATCGTCAACGATACCCCTGTAAACCCGATGAAATACTTGCACGAGTAACCGGAGACCTGCGCACATCGTCCTGTAAGGGTAGGGTGTCGGGGAAAGACGGCGCGGACGGATCGTTATCGGGTCGAGTGTGGTATCGCGGTGGGCCCCGGTCCGAAGCCATTGAGTCTGCGTGCTGGTTCCCGTAACTATAAAGGAGCAAAGCGCTTTAGGGGTTGAGAGGCAAGGTTGGGGTTGGCGGGTTGGAAAACCTCGGAAAGTCCGTATTTCAGCAGCCGAAAAAATCTACCGGTTTCCCTTGCAATTTGTCTGCCGATTAGTATAATAGTAAGTTTGCAGCGGCTGGCGTAGCTCAGCCGGTAGAGCATCTGATTTGTAATCAGAGGGTCGGGGGTTCGAATCCCTTCGCCAGCTCCAGTTTGAGTGAGGTCAGTCGCAAGAAATCTGGCAGGCAATTGCCGGTCGGTAGATACGGGAGCGGGTTTACCAAATCTGGATAACGCAGGATTGCGCGGGCAGATATTTGTGTCCGCGCCCAACCGCATTCTCGACCCACTTGGCTCAAATGAATCCGGTTTTCGGGGCTAAGCGCAAGACTATGCCCGCGCCTGCCAGGGTGCTTGGAAGGATGAACCAGAGCGGACAGGTGGCTGAGTGGTCAAAAGCAGCAGACTGTAAATCTGCCGACCCCTGTGGTCTACGGAGGTTCGAACCCTCCCCTGTCCACCAGAAATGCAGTGGCTAGTGGATAGCAGATAGTGGTTAGCGGCAGAAGCGTGGCGTGCGTGGTGGTCTTGACTAGCCACTAACCACTAGGTACTGACCACTGTCTTGAAGGGCGGGAGTAACTCAGTGGTAGAGTCACAGCCTTCCAAGCTGTTGGTCGCGGGTTCGATTCCCGTCTCCCGCTCCAGAATGCAGTGGCTGGTTGTTAGTGGTCAGTGGCTGGCAAGACCTGAACGAAATGGGAAGGTGGCTGCAAGCGGACGGACTCGCCACTAACCACCAGCCACTAACCACTGTTCTTACGGCGCCGATGTAGCTCAGTTGGTAGAGCACGTCCTTGGTAAGGACGGGGTCAGCGGTTCAATTCCGCTCATCGGCTCCAGAGTTTTGATGGCGACGCGATCAGCATCGCCGGCAGGCAGTATTCATGCTCCGCGGGAGATGGGGCAAGGTGAAAGATGCTCCCGGGCGGAAGGTCTCGGTAACCCGATGCTTGTGATTCACAGAGGTTGGCCGAGACGCTACAAATCTATTACGCGGACGAGGCGCTAAACCCATGGCCAAGGAAAAATTTGATCGATCGAAGCCGCACATGAATGTGGGGACGATTGGGCACATTGATCACGGCAAGACGACGTTGACGGCGGCGATCACCAAGGTGCTGGCGAAGGATAACCCCAAGGTGAAGTTCCGGGCGTTTGATTCGATTGACAACGCGCCGGAAGAGAAAGCGCGCGGCATCACGATCGCGATTGCGCACGTGGAGTACGAGACGAAGAACCGGCATTACGCGCACGTGGATTGCCCGGGGCACGCGGACTACATCAAGAACATGATTACGGGCGCGGCGCAGATGGACGGGGCGATCTTGGTGGTGGCGGCGACGGACGGGCCGATGCCGCAGACGCGCGAGCACGTGCTGCTGGCCCGCCAGGTGAACGTGCCGTACATCGTGGTGTACATGAACAAGTGCGACGCGGTGGAGGATCCGGAGCTGCTGGAGCTGGTGGAAGTGGAAGTGCGCGACCTGTTGAACAAGTACCAGTTTCCGGGGGACAAGATACCGGTGATCCGGGGCTCGGCGCTGAAGGCGCTGGAGGGTGACGCGAACTGGGAGAAGTCGATCCACGAGCTGATGGATGCGGTGGACAGCTACATACCGATGCCGCCGCGGGAAATTGAAAAGCCGTTTCTGATGCCGGTGGAAGATATTTTTTCGATTTCAGGTCGGGGCACGGTGGTGACGGGGCGCGTGGAGCGGGGCAAGGTGAGGGTGCAGGAAGAGATCGAGATTGTGGGATTGCGGCCGGAGCCGTTCAAGCGGGTGGTGACGGGCGTGGAGATGTTCAAGAAGCTGCTGGACGAAGGGCAGGCGGGCGACAACATCGGAGTGCTGCTGCGGGGAACGGAAAAGGACGATGTGGAGCGGGGCATGGTGCTGGCGAAGCCGGGGTCGATCACGCCGCACACCAAGTTCAATGGTTCGGTGTACATCCTGACGAAGGAAGAAGGGGGACGGCACACGCCGTTCTTCAACGGCTACCGCCCGCAGTTTTATTTCCGGACGACGGACGTGACGGGAGTGGCGACCCTGCCGGCGGGGACGGAAATGGTGATGCCGGGAGACAACGTGGGGTTGGAGATCGAACTGATCACGCCGATCGCCATGGAGAAAGGGCTGCGCTTCGCCATCCGCGAGGGCGGCCACACTGTCGGCGCCGGTACCGTCGCCGAAATTATAAAGTAGAGCTGTCAGCCGTCAACTCTCAGCTTTCAGCTAGACCCCTTAGCCGAAACCGGAGCGGATGGCAGATGGCGGTAAAGTCTTCAGCAATCAGTGGTCACCAGTCAGCCGAATAGATAGCTGGCGAATCTGATAGCTGATAGCTGAAAGCTGAGAGCCAAAAGCGATGCGCGAAATTATTACATTGCAATGCGGTGACTGCAAAAACCGCAACTATACTTCGACGAAGAACAAGAAGAAGAACCAGGACCGGCTGGAGCTGAAGAAGTTTTGCCGCACCTGCCGGCACCATACGGTCCACAAAGAAGTTAAGTAGGCGGAAGGCAGAATGCAGCCGGCAGAAAACTTCGGATCAGTTCGCGACTGCCTAGTGCCTTCTGCTTACTGCCTACTGGTTTTAAAGGGGCGTCAGATTAACGGCTAATCTGCCGGTCTCCAAAACCGGTCATGGGGGTTCAAGTCCCTCCGCCCCTGCCAGATTATTTGGGGGATTCCCTTGGGCGAGCGATAAACCGCTCGGCTGGATCGAGAGCGACATGGGTGATGAAGGAAGTCTTCGGAGAGATGAGAGCAGCGCGTTAGGGCAGGCCAAAGGCGCCCTGCAGGGATTCCGGCAATATGCGTCCGAGGTGAAGATTGAGACCAAGCGCGTGACTTGGCCGGGCATGCAGGAAGTCTATGGCACCACGGTTATGGTGATCCTGACGACATTTCTTTTCGGCATTTACTTTTGGCTTTGCGATACGGTGTTTCAATACACGGTCTCCCACGCATTGAAATACTTCATGCACCGTGGCTGAGGCAAAATTCTCTTGAGGCTGGTGAAGGTTTGACCGAACAGGAACTCAGTACTGGAAAGACGAGTATGGCAAAGAATTGGTACATCCTCCACACCTATTCCGGGTTTGAGAAGAAGGTTGCCGAGACCCTGAAGAGCCGGATCGACGCCGAAGGTCTCACTGAGCATTTCGGGGAGATCATGGTGCCCACGGAAGACATCATTGAGATGCGCCAGGGTAAGAAAGTCGTCACCCCCAAGCTCTTCTATCCCGGCTACGTGCTGGTGGAGATGGAAATGAACGACAACACCTGGCACATGGTGCGCTCCACCCCGCGCGTCACAGGGTTTGTGGGTTCCGGGCAGCGTCCCAGTCCTCTAACCGCCGAGGAAGTCGACCGGATTGTCCATCGCGTCGAGGTGGCGGCCGAACATCCCAAGCCCAAGCTCAAGTTTGACCGGGGCGAGAACGTCAAGATCACTGACGGCCCCTTCAAGGACTTCAATGGGATGGTGGATGAAATCAATGAAGACCGCTCCACTTTGCGCGTGATGGTGACCATCTTCGGGCGTGCGACGCCTGTGGAGCTGGATTTCTACCAGGTGGAGAAGATCTAGGGATTTGGAGTTAGGGATTCGGGTAAAGATGCGATTTTCGAGTTTCGGTCCCGACGTCACCGCGCAATCTCCAGGATGAGGATTAGACAATGGCAAAACGCGTTACCGCAATGGTGAAGCTTCAAATTCCGGCAGGGAAAGCCACTCCCGCGCCGCCCGTGGGACCGGCCCTGGGCCAGCACGGCGTGAACATCATGGACTTCTGCAAATCCTTCAATGCCAAGACCTCCGCGAAGGACCAGGAAGGCCTGATCATCCCCGTGGTCATCACGGTCTTCCACGACCGCACCTTCACCTTTGTCACCAAGACGCCGCCCGCCTCGATACTGCTGAAGCGCGCAGCGGGAATTGCCAAGGGTTCCGGGGAGCCCAACCGCAACAAGGTGGGAAAAGTTACCGAGAAGCAGGTGGCGGAAATTGCCAAGCTGAAGATGCCTGACCTGAATGCTCGCGACCTGGCGGCAGCGGTGGCCACCATCAAGGGCACGGCGCGCAGCATTGGGATTGACGTTACGGCCTAGCGGCGGGTTCACCCCGCCACATGGCGGCATGAAGCCGCCGTTACAAGACACGGAGAATCTGGAATGGCTAAAGTTGGAAAGAAGTTTGAGGCGTCCGCCAAGTTGGTTGACAAGTCCGCCTACACGTTGGCCGATGCCATGCCGATAGTCAAGAAGGCGGCGTTTGCGAAGTTTGATGAGACGGTGGAAGTCGCCATGCGTTTGGGAGTCGATCCCAAGCACGCGGACCAGATGGTGCGCGGAACGGTGGTTCTGCCCCACGGGCTGGGAAAGTCCAAGCGCGTGGTGGTGATCGCTTCCGGCGACAAGGTGCGCGAGGGCCGGGAAGCAGGCGCGGATGAATCCGGCGGCGACGATATCGTGCAGAGGATCCAGGGTGGCTGGATGGATTTTGATGCCGTGGTGGCCACCCCTGACATGATGAAATCCGTCGGCCGGCTGGGCAAGGTGCTGGGGCCGCGCGGGCTCATGCCCAATCCCAAGACGGGGACGGTCACCTTGGATGTGGCCAAGGCCGTCCGGGAAGTGAAAGCCGGCAAAGTGGAATTCCGCGTGGACAAGACCGGGATTATCCATTGCCCGGTGGGCAAGGTCTCTTTTGAGGCCGTCAAGCTGGCGGAAAACGCCGGCGCGCTGATCTCCAGCGTCATCAAAGCCAAGCCCGCTTCTGCCAAGGGAAAGTATGTCAGGAGCATCGTAATTTCTTCCACCATGGGGCCGGGGCTGCCGATTGATCTGGCTTCCGTGGAGGCAGCATAAAGGCAGTGCTTAGTGGTTAGTGGCTAGTGGCTAGCAAGGACAAGGGAATTGAGATCTTTGTTTGCCACTAACCACTAACCATTAGCCACTGTTTTAAGGAGTTTGCATGGATCGGGAACAAAAGAAAAAGAGTGCTGATGAGCTCCACGCGGAGCTGGAAAAAGCGCGGGGCATCGTCCTTTCGGGGTTTCAGGGGATCACCGTCGCTCAGGATTTTGACCTGCGCAGGAAGATTGCCGGGACGGGCGCGCGTTACAAGGTGGTAAAGAACAGCCTGATAGAGCGCGCGGCCAAAGGCACATCGCTTGAGCCCATCGCCCAAAAGCTGGCGGGAACGACTTCCGTGGCCTTAACGGAAGCCGACCCCGTGGCGCTGGCGAAAGCGCTGACGGAATATGCCAAGGAAAACCCCATCTTGACCTTTAAGTCCGGAGTGGTGGAGGGAAGGGTTGTTTCCCTGGCCGACTTGGTCGCGCTCGCCACCCTGCCTTCCCGGGAACAGTTGCTTTCCAAGGTACTGTTTTTGTTCAATTCACCGGCCCAACGGGTGGCATCGACGCTGTCAGGTGTGGCTCGCAACCTCGCCTATGTTATCCAGCAAGCGGTTAAGGAAAAGAAATTCCCAGAGGGTGGCCCGCAACAGGCAGTTAGCAGTTAAAGGAACTGTCGGTTTTGGGCTGCAAACTGTTAGCTACATTGAAGAGGAGAATCTAGCATGTCGGAACTGGTAGAGAAAATTGTTGAACAAGTGAAGGGGTTAACCCTCCTTGAAGCTGCGGAGCTCGTCAAGCGGCTGGAAGAGGTATTGGGCGTGTCCGCTGCCGCGGCAGCTCCCGTGGTGGTTGCGGGAGCGGGTGCGGCCGCCGCCGCGGCGCCTGCCGAGGAGCAGACGGAGTTTTCGGTGATCCTGACGGCCATCGGAGCCAACAAGATCAATGTCATCAAGGCCGTCCGCGAGGTCACCAGCCTTGGGCTGAAAGAAGCCAAGGACCTGGTTGATGGCGCTCCCAAGCCGATCAAAGAAGGCGTCTCCAAAGATGAGGCGGAGACCATACGGAAAAAGTTCACCGAAGCTGGCGCTACCGTAGAAGTAAAATAATTGTCCTCCCGCCAGGCCTCAGGGAGGAAGGATTTAATCCTCTGTTTCCCGGGGGAGATCGCCTGGCGGCAAGGCCCTCTCACACATAGTGACGGGCGGCCAGATTGCCGGTTGAAGATTGAAGATTTTCGATTTCGACCCATCGACAATCGGAAATCGGCAATCCTGCCAGTCACTGCTCTGAAAGTGGCACGGATGAACCCAAGGACTGCGGGTCACCGGGGTGATTGGATTGCATCCTCACATGCAATGTGTGCATCCAATTCATTAAGGGATCTGTGTCACCATTATCCGAACGACTTTTGAACTTTCACGCAAGGAGCAAATGGAATGCCTAACGGCGGGAACGGCGCTGTGCGTCAGCGTATAAATTTCTCCAAAATTCCCACAGTCATTAAAATTCCGAATCTCATCGAGGTCCAGCGGCGCTCCTACGAGCGTTTCCTCCAGATGAACCTCCTGCCCTCGGAGCGGGAGGATGTGGGTCTGCAAGGTGTTTTCAATTCGGTTTTTCCCATCACCGACTTCCGCGGCATCGCCCAGTTGGACTTTGTGGATTACTCCATCGGCAATTGGGAGTGCAAGTGCGGAAGCCTGAAGGGGCTCCATCACCTGCGCAGTACCTGCAAGAACTGCGGGCACACGGTTATTACCGATCCCTTCAAAGTGGGCGAGGTCCTCTGCACCAAGTGCGGCACCTTCAACAAGAACGTCGTGACGTTTTGTAACAAGTGCGGCGACCCCGTGGCCCTCCAGTTGAAATACGACGTGACCGAATGCCAGGAGCGCGGCATGACTTTTGCGGCGCCCCTTAAGGTTACGATTCGCCTTACCCTCTACGACAAAGACGCGGATACCGGCCACAAGAGCATCCGCGACATCAAGGAACAGGAAGTTTATTTCGGTGAAATCCCCCTGATGACCGAGAACGGGACGTTTATCATCAACGGCACCGAACGCGTTATCGTCAGCCAATTGCACCGCTCGCCGGGAGTCTTTTTCGAGTCGAATGCCCAGAAGACTTACTTCCTCGGGAAGATCATCCCTTATCGCGGCTCGTGGGTGGAATTTGAGTACGATACCAAGAATCTTCTCTACGTCCGGATTGACCGCAAGCGCAAATTTCTGGCCACGATTTTTCTGCGGGCGCTGGGACTGAAGAACGATTCCGAAATCCTCAAGTCCTTCTACCAGATCGAGAAAATTTCTCTTAAGGATCACAAGCTATTCTGGGAGGTTTCGTCGGGCCTGGTTAACAACCGGATCTCCAAGAGCATTGATCATCCCCGCACGCATGAAGCGCTGGTGCCCGCCGGACGCAAGATTACGGCGGCGGCCTTCAAGGAAATCCAAAAGGCCAAGATTGCCCAGGTGGAAGTGGCCGCCCACGATTTGGATGGCGCCTCCACGGCCGCCGACATCGTGGACCCCTCCACGGGAGAGGTACTGCTCGAAGCCAACAGCGAAATTACCTCCGCGGTCCTGAACTCCATACTGGATTCCGGAATCCAGGAACTGCAGGTGTTTTTCCCCGAACGGGACGATACCGGTGTGGTCATTGGCCAGACGTTGAAGCGCGACACCTTGAAGACGCCCCAGGAAGCGCTGATCGAGATGTATCGCAAAATGCGCCCGGGCGACCCCCCGACGCTGGAAACCGCCACCTCGCTGTTCAATGGAATGTTCTTCGATCCGCGCAAGTACGATTGCTCCCGCGTGGGGCGGCTGAAATTCAACATCAAGCTGGGATATTACTCCAAGCTCAAGAATCGCCTGGACGACAAGTCCCAGGAATTTGAGGTTGAAGAGGCCCGGAATTTCCCTGCCGCGAACTTTTACGTCGTCGTGGACGACGAAAAGATGTTCGTCGGCAAACGGGAGGGGAATATTTGTTCGGAGGTCGTCCGCGCCTGCGAAGGGACGCTGGCCACCGATCATTCCGAGCACTCCCCGGTGCAATTGCCGCTCGATAAGCGCACGCTGGAGCCGGAAGACTTTTACGCGGCCATCCGCTACCTGCTGACCCTGAAGAAGAACCCGGGCGGCACCTATACCGTGGATGACATCGACCACCTGGGGAATCGCCGCGTTCGTGCCGTGGGCGAATTGATTGAAAACCAGTTCCGCCTCGGCTTGGTGCGTATGGAGCGGGCGATTAAAGAGAAGATGTCGGTTTACCAGGAAATGTCCACCGCCATGCCCCACGACCTCATCAACGCCAAACCGGTCATGGCGGCGATTCGCGAATTCTTCGGATCTTCGCAACTCTCCCAGTTCATGGATCAGACCAACCCGCTCTCCGAGATTACCCACAAGCGGCGGCTATCCGCCCTCGGACCGGGCGGACTCTCCCGCGAGCGTGCCGGTTTTGAAGTGCGCGACGTTCACCCCACGCATTACGGGCGCATCTGCCCCATCGAGACGCCGGAAGGTCCCAACATCGGCTTGATCTCTTCGCTTTCCTGCTACGCGCAGATTAACGAATACGGTTTCATCGAAAGCCCCTACCGCAAGGTTCGCGGCGGACGCATCGTGGACTACATTACCGTGACGCACGGCGGCGACGGCCCCTGGAAAGTGGGCGAGCACGTGGAAGTGAGCACCGTCGAAAAGACCAACGAGGAACTGCGCGAAAAGAAGCGCAAGCTGGTGGAGCACGAACCGTTCTCCTTCTACCAGTCGGCGTGGGAAGAGGACCAGTATGTGATCGCACAGGCCAACGTGGGCGTTGACGACAAGGGCCGCATCATTCACGAATTGGTCAACGCACGGCAAGCCGGAAACTTTGTGCTCAAACGGCGCGAGGAAATCGACTACATTGACGTCAGCCCCAAACAACTGGTCAGCGTGGCGGCTTCGCTGATTCCGTTCCTCGAGAACGACGACGCCAACCGCGCCCTGATGGGTTCCAACATGCAACGGCAGTCGGTGCCCCTGCTGCGGGCGCAATCGCCCCTGGTGGGCACGGGTATGGAAGAAGTCACGGCGCGCGATTCCGGCGCCGTGGTCATCTGTCGGCGCAACGGAGTGGTGGATGGCGTGGACAGCGAACGCATTATCGTGCGCGTGGAGGGCGACGGCCACAGCGGGCAACTCTCCCGCGAGGTCGGGGCGGACATTTATCAGCTCATCAAGTTCCGCCGTTCCAATCAGAACACCTGCATCAACCAGAAGCCTATCGTCCACAAGGGTCAGCGGGTTCATGCCGGTCAGGTCCTGGCCGATGGCCCCTGCACCGACCGCGGCGAACTCGCCCTGGGCCGCAACGTGCTGGTGGCTTTCATGCCCTGGCGCGGTTACAACTTTGAAGATGCCATCCTGGTCAGCGAAAAACTGGTGAAGGAGGATTCCTACACTTCGATTCACATCGAGGAGTTCGAAATCGAATCCCGCGACACCAAGCTGGGACCGGAAGAAATTACCCGCGACATTCCCAACCTTTCCGAATCCCTGTTGAAGGACCTGGATGAAAGCGGCGTCATCCGCATCGGCGCTTACGTGAAGCCGGGCGACATTCTGGTGGGCAAGGTCACGCCCAAGGGGGAGACGCAACTAACTCCTGAAGAAAAACTCTTGCGCGCGATCTTCGGCGAAAAGGCCGGAGACGTTCGCGACGCCTCCCTGACCTGCCCTCCCGGAATCGAAGGCATCGTGGTGGATGTGAAGATCTTTTCGCGCAAGGGCGCGGATAAGGACGAACGCGCCAAGAACATCGAAGCCTGGCAGGTGGGCCGCCTGGAGAAAAATCTGAACGACGAAATCCGCATTCTCCAGGATGAGCGCTTGAAGCGTTTGTGCGCGTTGCTGGAAGGGGAAGAACTTCTGGCGGACCTGCACGACGAAAAGACCAACAAGCGGCTGATTACCAAGGGCACCAAGCTCACCCGCGAGGTTCTTGCCCGGGTCAGCACGCGCAACTTGAAGCGCATGAGGATCGCCAAGAAGGACCCGACCCTCCTCGAAAGGATCGATGAGGTCGAAGAGATGACTTCGCGGCAGATCGATATTCTGCGGAAGATCACCGACGAGAAGATTCAAAAGCTGAAGAAGGGCGATGAACTTCCACCCGGAGTCATCAAGCTGGTCAAAGTCTATATCGCCATGAAGCGCAAACTCTCCGTCGGCGATAAGATGGCCGGCCGGCACGGAAACAAGGGCGTCATCGCCCGCATCCTTCCCGAGGAAGACATGCCTTACATGCCGGATGGAACTCCGGTGGAAGTGGTGCTGAATCCTCTGGGCGTCCCCTCGCGCATGAATGTGGGCCAGATCCTGGAGACGCACCTCGGCTGGGCGGCCCGGGAGTTGGGCAACAAGATTCGCCAGCTCCTTTCCACGGAAGCCCGCGCTGAACTGCTCCGCAAAGAGTTCAAGAGCCTCTTCCGCAACAATCCCCTGGCAGCGATGGTGGAAGCCTGGGATGACCAGCAGGTTCTCGATAATGCCCGGGCGATGATGGAGGGAGTCGCCTTCTCCACCCCTGTGTTCGACGGCGCGACGGAACGGGAAATCAAGGACTACCTGGAGAAAGCGGGATTGCCTCTCTCCGGCAAGATCAATCTCTATGATGGCATGACCGGAGAGAAATTCGAACAGCCGGTTACCGTCGGTTATATCTACATGCTCAAGCTCTCCCACCTGGTTGACGATAAGATCCACGCTCGCTCGATCGGGCCTTACTCCCTCATTACCCAGCAACCCCTCGGAGGCAAGGCGCAGTTTGGCGGCCAGCGGTTCGGCGAAATGGAAGTTTGGGCACTGGAAGCTTATGGCGCGGCGTACATCTTGCAGGAACTCCTCACGGCGAAATCCGACGATGTTTACGGGCGCGCCAAGATTTATGAAGCCATCGTCAAAGGCGAGGCCGCCATTGAACCCGGCGTGCCGGAGTCGTTCAACGTCCTGGTGCGGGAGTTGCAGAGCCTTTGCCTCGACGTGGAATTGATCAAGAAGCCCAAGGAACAACCCGCGCCGGTGGGCGCTGAGTAGGAAAGTGTGGAGCCGCCGGGCTCGCGCCGCGCCTCACACCGCGCCGGCGCCCCGGCGGAGCGGTCTAGACAAAATTCGCTTCTCTCCTTTAAAGGAGGAAAACCTTGTTTCGCAGCAGCCCTTATGATCGTGTAAGCCTGATCGGTGAGTTTGACGCCATTCGCATCAGCTTGGCGTCGCCGGAGAAAATCCGGTCCTGGTCCCATGGTGAAGTGACCAAGCCTGAGACCATCAATTACCGCACCTTCAAGCCGGAGCGCGACGGCCTGTTTTGCGCCCGCATTTTTGGCCCGGTTACCGACTGGGAATGCTTGTGCGGAAAATACAAACGCATGAAGCATCGCGGCGTCATCTGCGACAAATGCGGCGTTGAGGTGACCCTTTCCAAGGTGCGGCGCGAGCGCATGGGACACATCGAGTTGGCTTCCCCCTGCTCGCATGTGTGGTTCTTCAAGGGACTCCCCAGCCGCATCGGCCACCTGCTCGATATTTCGCTCCGTGACCTCGAGCGCGTCCTGTATTTTGAAAATTATGTGGTCGTCGATCCCGGTGAGGCTCCGCTGAAGGAGAAAGAGTTACTGACGGAGGAGCGCTACCGGCAACTGCAGCAGGAATTCCCCGGCAAATTCCGCGCCGCGATGGGCGCTGAAGCCATCAAGGAACTGCTGAAGCAGGTTGATATCGAGACGCTGGCGGATGAGTTGCGCGAAAAAATGAAGAGTGACCCCTCGCAACAGAAGCGGGTGAAGTATGCCAAGCGGCTGAAGGTGCTGGACGCATTTCGCAAGTCGGGGAATAAACCGGAGTGGATGATTCTCGATGTCATCCCGGTAATCCCGCCCGAGTTGCGGCCCCTGGTGCCCCTGGATGGCGGACGCTTTGCCACCTCCGATTTGAATGACCTCTATCGCCGCGTCATCAATCGCAACAACCGGCTCAAGAAGCTGATTGAGTTGCACGCCCCCGATGTGATTGTGCGCAACGAAAAACGCATGTTGCAGGAAGCGGTGGACGCGCTGTTTGACAATGGCCGCCGCGGCCGCGTGCTGCGCGGGGCCAACAACCGCCCGCTCAAGTCCCTGTCGGATACGCTGAAAGGCAAGCAGGGACGCTTCCGCCAGAACCTGCTGGGAAAACGCGTCGACTACTCCGGCCGCTCCGTGATCGTCGTGGGACCGGAGCAGAAACTCCATCAATGCGGTTTGCCCAAGAAGATGGCGCTCGAACTCTTCAAGCCTTTCATCTATCACCGCCTGGAACAGGCGGGCCACTGCACCACCATCAAGGCTGCGAAGGAAATGGTGGAGCGCCAGGAATCGGTGGTCTGGGATATTCTGGAAGAAGTCATCAAGGACCATCCCGTCCTTCTGAACCGCGCTCCCACGCTGCACCGGTTGGGCATCCAGGCCTTTGAGCCGGTCCTGGTTGAAGGCAAGGCCATCAAAATTCACCCCCTGGTCTGCACGGCGTTCAACGCCGATTTCGACGGCGACCAGATGGCCGTACACATTCCGCTTTCGCCGGAGGCCCAGATCGAGGCGTCGGTGCTTATGCTGTCAGCGAACAATATTCTCTCGCCGGCCAATGGACAGCCGCTCGCCGTCCCCACCCAGGACATCGTGCTGGGCTGTTACTACCTGACCAAGGACAAGCGCGGGGCCAAGGGTGATGGCCGCGCCTTTGCCAATTCCGACGAGGTTATTTTGGCACTGGAGGCGGGTGAGGTCGAAACCCTGACTCCCATTCGCCTGCGTTATACCGGGCGTGTGATCGACTTGACCACGGCCTACGATGATCAGGACGTGCTGCACACGGAGCCCATCACCATCAACCGCCAGTTCATCAACACCACGGTGGGCCGGGTGATTTTCAACGAGCACCTGCCGAAAGACCCCACCACCAGTCAACCTCTTATGCCCTACGTCAACGGCTTGCTCCGCAAAAAGGGTCTGGGCGCGCTGGTGAACTACTGTTACCTGCGCTTCGGCCTTGAAACCACGGTGGCGATGCTGGACGGCGTCAAGACTCTGGGCTTCCTATACGCCACCAAGGCGGGAATCTCGATCGGCATCGACGACCTGGTGGTGCCGCAAAGCAAGGCTGGCTTGGTGACCGCTGCCGAAAAGGAAGTCATCGAGGTTGAGAAGCAGTATCAGGAAGGCGCTATCACCCACGGCGAGCGTTACAACAAGGTGATCGCGATCTGGTCGAACGTCACGGACGATGTGGCCAACGAAATGTTCCAGGTGATGGAGAAGCAGGACACCACCGGCCAGATGAATCCCATTTACATCATGGCGGACTCCGGCGCGCGCGGTTCGAAGCAGCAAATCCGCCAGCTCTCCGGTATGCGCGGCCTGATGGCGAAGCCCTCCGGGGAAATTATTGAAACCCCCATCACCGCGAATTTCCGCGAAGGCCTGAATGTGTTGCAGTACTTCATCTCCACCCACGGCGCGCGCAAAGGGTTGGCGGACACGGCGCTCAAGACCGCCGACTCCGGTTATCTCACCCGGCGTCTGGTGGATGTGGCGCAGGACGTGATTATCTCGGAGTTCGATTGCGGCACGCTGGACGGAATCTACGTGGAGCCCATCGTGGAGGCCGGCGAAGTGGTGGAACCTCTCCGCGACCGCATCGTGGGGCGGGTTTCGCTTGAGAAGATTAAAGACTACGAAGGCAATGTGATTGTAGATGTCAACCAGGAGATTAACGAGGACCTGGCGGCGGCCATTCAGGCGGCCGGCATCGAGCGCGTTAAGATTCGCTCGGTGTTGACTTGTGAGTCGCGGCGCGGCGTTTGCGTGCGCTGCTACGGGCGCAACCTGGCCACCGGCCGGGTGGTGGAAATGGGCGAGGCGGTGGGAGTGATTGCCGCGCAGTCCATCGGCGAACCGGGCACACAGCTTACCATGCGGACCTTCCACATCGGCGGCACGGCCAGCCGTATTTCCGAGCAGAGCACTCTGGAGGCTAAGAACCACGGCTTCCTGAAGTACCACAGCATTCAGACCGTCATGAACCGCGAAGGCGCTCACGTGGTCATGAATCGCAACGGCGCCGTGGCCATCGTGGACGACAAGGGCCGCGAGCGCGAGCGCTATTCGGTGGTGTACGGAGCCCGTATCAAGGTGGCGGAAGGCGCCCCCGTGAAGATGGGTGAAAACATTGTCGAGTGGGATCCTTACACGTTTTCGATCCTCACGGAAGTCGCCGGGACAGTCCAGTTCAAGGACCTCGAGGCCGGCGTCACCGTGCAGGAACAGGTGGATGAGGTCACCGGCTTATCGCAATGGGTGGTGAAGGAAGCCTCGGAGGAAAAGTATCAGCCGCAAATTGTCATCCGCAACGAAAAGAAAGGTACCAAGAAGTACCTGATGCCCTCGCGCGCGCATTTGATGGTGCAAGAGGGTGATGAAGTAAGCCCGGGCGATGTGCTGGCCAAGATCCCGCGTGAAACCACCAAGACCAAGGACATCACGGGTGGTCTGCCGCGTGTGGTCGAGCTCTTTGAAGCACGCAAGCCTCACGAGCCCGCGGTGATTACGGAAATCGACGGCATCATCCGTTACGCGGACGTGGTCAAAGGCCAGCGCAAGATTCTGGTGGTTCCGGAAAAGGGCGAGGCCAAGGAATACCTGCTGCCGCGCGGCGTGCACGTTTCCGTGCAGGAGGGTGAACGTGTCAAGGCGGGTGAACCGCTCATGGATGGTCCGCGCAACCCCCACGATATTCTGGCGGTCCTGGGCGAGAAAGAACTTCAGAAGTATCTCGTGGATGAAATCCAGGAAGTTTACCGGCTGCAAGGTGTTAATATCAACGACAAGCATATCGAAGTGATTGCGCGCCAGATGATGCGGTGGGTAAAAGTCGAAGAGGTGGGCGACACGGAGTTTCTGCTTGACGAACAGGTGGACAAGTTTAAGTTCCGTGAGGAGAACGACCGCGCCAAGACCAAAGGCGGCAAGGCGTCGACCGGGCGGCCTTTGCTGCTGGGAATCACCAAGGCATCGCTGGCCACCGATTCCTTCATCTCGGCTGCGTCGTTCCAGGAAACAACGCGCGTCCTCACCGAAGCCTCCATCCGCGGCGCCGTGGACCATCTCCGCGGCTTGAAGGAAAACGTCATCATGGGCCGGCTGATTCCGGCCGGCACGGGCCTGGAGTTCTACCGGAACTTCAAGCTGCTCACCGAAGCCGAGCCGCCCCAGCCGGAAGTCACCACGCCGGTAGAAGTTGCCATCCCCACCACTCCTACGCCGGCGGTGGGAGGGGAACTGGCGGACGAGGACGAGGCGAGAACGCAATAAAGAAGGTTCAAGGTGTCAGGTGCCATGGGTCAGCGGTAAGAATGACTGATACTTGGCCCCTGACACCTGATCACCACGGCGTCCTATTACCAAGAAAAGCTGAAGAACAAGAAATATACCTCACTGTACTTCGTAACCTCCCTCGAATCCTTTCCCCAAACCTAATTCATGACTGCATTCGTTTCACCATTTGAATGCTCTCCTGCAAGCTGCTAGACTCATCGCGATGTCAAACACCGAAAGCAGCAATCTTAAATCGAATTCAGGACAAGCTGACATGGACAAAGCCACAGGGGATCCTACCCCAGATTCCCAAGTTGAAGGTCGAGGGCTTTATGTGGGCGTGGATGGGTGTAAGGCTGGATGGCTATGTTTCACGGTTGACCTCCACAATTACGAAACTGATTTTCACATCCTGCCTCACTTCGCCGATGTGCTGATCGATTTCAAATGTGCGGATGTGGTTGCCGTTGACATCCCCATAGGCCTTCCCCAAAGCGGGGCGAGAGCGTGTGATATCGAGGTCCGCCGGCGGTTAGGGAAGCCACGGAGCAATAGCGTCTTCCCGGCTCCGATCCGCCCAATCCTGCGTGCCACCACTTATGAAAAGGCATGCCAGAAAAGTCTTAGGGCTGGCGGGAAAAAGATTTCCAAACAGGCTTTTGGCATTTTGTCCAAGGTGCGGGAGGTGGATCGAGTCACAAGTCCGGGATTACAGAACTGGGTTTATGAGGTCCATCCGGAACTTTGCTTTTGCGCACTTAATAATGGTAAGGCGATGCAATTCGGCAAGCGTTCCGCAAGTGGCAGGGACGAACGCTTAAAATTGTTATCAAACCCATTTCCACAAATTCGAACTCACCTGAGTGAATTGGAAAGAAGGTTGGCAGGGCCTGACGATCTTCTTGACGCTGCCGCAGCCGCGTGGAGCGCGGTGCGCATCGGCCAGAAGCAGGCTGTTCACGTGCCGGAGGTGCCTGAGTTCGACCCTACTGGCTTGCGCATGGAGATTTCCTGCTGACCCGCAAGGCTAACTCATCGAGAATCCGCCGGCCTTTTCAAACGCGTCGGCCACACGCAGCAGGCGCGCCTCATCGAAGTGTTTGGCGAGGATCTGCATGCCCACGGGGAGGCGCGGTTCGCTTGCGGTTTTGCCGCAGGGGACGCTGATTCCGGGGATGCCGGCCAGGCTGGCGGTGACGGTGTAGATGTCGGCAAGGTACATTTGGAGGGGGTCGTCCACCCGTTCGCCGAGCTTGAAGGGAGGAATGGGAGACGTGGGGGTGACGATGACGTCGACTTCGTCAAATGCCTCGACGAAATCACGTGTGATGAGGGTGCGTACTTTCTGGGCTTTCAAATAGTAGGCATCGTAATACCCGGAACTCAGTACGTAAGTTCCCAGCATAATGCGGCGCTTCACTTCCGCCCCGAAGCCGAGGTTGCGCGACTTCCGGTACATTTCCTGTAAATCGTCATGCTGGGGTGACCGGAATCCATAGCGCACGCCATCGTAGCGGGCGAGATTCGAGCTGGCTTCCGCCGTGCAAATAATGTAATAGCATCCGATGGCGTAGTCGGTGTGCGGCAAGCTGATAGGCACGATTTCGCAGCCGAGCTTCGTGAACAGGTCGATGCCCTTCTGGATGTTGCCGCCGATTTCAGGATTCAATCCCTTGAGGTACTCTGTTGGGACCCCTACGCGGATCCCCCGGATGTCGCCGCTCAGGGCGCCGACGTAGTCGCCCACGGGCAGCGCGGCGCAAGTGGAATCCAGCGGGTCCCGTCCGGCGATGGTTTGCAGCACCAGCGCCACGTCATGCACGGAGCGCCCAAACGGCCCGATGTGGTCGAGCGACGAGGCGAAAGCCACCAAACCGTAGCGGGAGACCCTGCCGTAAGTTCCCATCATGCCGACGATATCGCAGAATGCCGAGGGCTGCCGGATGGACCCTCCGGTGTCGGACCCCAGCGCGACGGTCGCAAAATTCGCAGCGACGGCGGCGGCGGAACCCCCGCTTGATCCGCCGGGCACGCGAGTGAGATCGCGGGGATTGTGCGTCGGAAAAAAACTGGAGTTTTCCGTCGAAGAACCCATGGCGAATTCGTCGCAATTCGTCTTGCCGAGGACAACGGCCCCCGCGCGTTCCAGCCTTTCTACCGCTGTGGCGTCGTAGGGCGCGACGAAATTCTCCAGGATGTGCGACGCGCAGGTGGTGCGGGTTCCGCGGGTCAGGATGACGTCCTTGACTGCCACCGGCACGCCGGCCAGGGGAGCAAGTGCCTCGCCGGCCGCAACCGCCTCGTCCACTTTTTTTGCCTGCGCGAGGGCGCGCTCGGGACACAAGCTGAGGTAGGCGCGAACTTCCTTGTCCGCCTGCTCAATGCGTGCATAGTGAGCCTGGGCGATTTCGACCGCCGTCGTCTGGCGGCTTTTCAGGAGCTCATGTATCTGGCTGATCGTTAGAGTAGTGAAGTCCATTATGCTTTGAAAGCCTCTGCCTTCTCCACGTTGGATTGAGGATTGCGAGTACGCTGGTGCGGTCCCCACTCCAAAATCCAAAATCTCGAAGGGAGTTCATTCCTCCCGCTCGATGACCCGCGGCACTTTGAAACTTCCCGCGCCCGGCTCCGGAGCGTTTGCTAGCGCCTCGTCCTGAGAAAAGTTCCGGTGCGGTTGGTCTGCCCGGAATGAGGCATTTTGGGAGCCTGGATATGTAACCTGCGCCATCGGTTCGACCTGGGAGGTGTCCAACTCGTTCAGCTTTTGCACATACTCCAAAATAGAATCGAGCTGGGGAAGATATTTCTTTATCTCTTCCTCCGTAAGCTCCAGGTGAGCGAGGTCGGCCACGTAACGAACATCTTTTTCGGTAAAAGCCATGCGGGTCACTATCTCCGAGGGCGATTGAAATACTTGGCACAAGAGCTTGCCAGTGCCGTGGCAACTTCAGGGTCACCTATTGAATCCGTGTCCATCGGCGGTACCACCGGCGGCGGCGCGAGTGGGGCGCTTCCGGGTGAAACTCGTGGGGGAGAAAACAGTGCGGGTTGAGTCACTGTTTTGATGCGCAACTTTTTCACAATCGGTTGGCCAAGGAAGCCATTAATCTCGGTGCGAATTTCCTCGGTCATGTGCCGCAGTTGCGTTCCCCATGTGGCGCACTCGGTGGTGAGGGTCAACACACCTGACACAAAAAGGGCGGGCTGGGAATGTTGCGCCATGGTCCTGCCCGCGATGCGCGGCCACAGCGGGAGCAGGATGTCGAGCAGGTGTGGCTCCGCCCGCCGGATTTGTTTCCTGAACAGAGAAGGCAAGATTTTTCCGATTTCATCCACGTTCGGCGTTTCCCAGCGCAGAATCTTGAAGTCCAGAGAATCCGCAAGTTTAGCATACTGCGTGCCGCCGGCGAAATGGCTTGAGATGGGCCAGCGACATTTTTATAATATCACGCGCATGAAACTACTTCTCGCCTCCAATTCCCCGCGTCGAATCGATCTGCTGCGCAATGCCGGTTTCGATTTTGAGGTTATTCCCAGCGGCATCGATGAGGGGTTGCCGATTCCGGGAGAGTTCCCGGAAGATTACGCCCGGCGGGTTGCCCGTTCCAAGGCGTTGCACGTGGCCGCCCACTCGGCCGCGGGCAGCTTGGTTTTGGGTGCGGATACGATCGTGACGATCGGCGGATTGATTCTGGGGAAGCCCAGCGGACCCTTCGACGCCACCCGCATGCTTCATTTACTTTCCGGGCAAACGCACGAAGTGATTACGGCAATCTGCCTGGTCAGGGCGCCTGACGAGATTGTCGCGCTCAAGCACGAAACCAGTTTTGTGACCTTCTGCGAGCTCAGCGATGACGAAATTCAAGACTATGTGGACAGCCGTGAGCCCTTTGACAAAGCCGGCGCTTATGCCATTCAAGGGTTGGCCTCGAAGTTCGTCACCCACATCTCCGGCTGTTATTTCAATGTGGTCGGCCTGCCGGTTTCCTTGGTTTATGAAATTCTCAAGACAGTTATTGATGGGAGTCAGGAGACAGGAGGTAGAACATAGAAGTCAGCAGCCAGAAGACCGGACCATCCCAATTACGACATTCTGCCCCCTGACTTCTGCCTCCCGACTCCTCCTAAAGAATAATCCGCTCATCTCCCTCGCGGCGTGTCACGCGTTCACGGTCAAGGAATTCGAGCAGCGGGATGGCGTACTTGCGCGAAAGTCCGGTCAGATCCTTAAAGTCCGCCACCCCCAGGCGGTTGTTGTGTGCTTTGCGGCGCACCAGGACGGCGCGAAGCTCGCGCAGGGCCGACTGGTGAAAGATCAGGTCCTCCGTAACTTTGTGCAGGACATTATCCTTCACCAGCATCCTTAGCAATTTTTCCGCGCGCGCCCGGTCGAGGCGCAGGTTGGCCAGTACCTCCCGCGCGGTAGGCACGGCCAGGCCCGCCTTTTCAAAGGCCGCGGCGATTTGGTCGCGCGCCGCGATTTCCTCACTGGACAATTGAATGGTACGGCCGCCCAGACGAACCGTCTCGCCCTGCACGTCGATTTTGCCCTGCATGGTCAGGGATTGCAGCAGAGCGTTAAGCAATGCCGGCGAGGGGATGGCGTGAGCGGTTCCGACAGTGCTCAGCTTGGGCCGCAGTTCCTCCTTGGGCAGCCCCGCCACCAACGGATTTGCCGCATGAAACTTTTCGAGTTGCTCCAGGAGGAGCTTCGCCAATCGCTCAAAGTGCGCCGTGTGGACGAGCAGGCTGGGTGGTTGCCCGAGGAGCATCAGGCGCTTTTGGGTTTCGAGGGATTTTGCCACCCGGAGAACATCCGCAGACTTCCAGCCCGTGCGAGCGGCCAAATCCGCGGGGGGAGCTTCACCCGCCCGCTGCGTCAGGAGTTCGAGCCTCGCTTCCGGCTCCCCACATTCCAATATGCGCAGAGATTCGACCGTGGCCGGATCGCCGGGGCGGTGCTTGGGGGGGGCATTGTCGAGCACGCCGCCCCCGCCGATCGTAGTGACAGGCGAGAATTGCCGGATGATGAAGCGGTCGCCGGGCACAAACAGGCCGGGTTCCGACAGTCGAAGCTGCACAAAGCCGGTTGCCCCCGGTTTCATTTCTTTGCCTTCCAGCAGGGCGACTCGCGCCAGCATCTCTGCTGTGCCACAGTGGAAATGCACCTGCGCATAATTCTTCAGGGGGCGGGCGCCGGGCAAAAGGCTCAGGGTGCAATCAAGGCATGTGGTAGGCTGGAACAGGCCGGGCGCAGCCAGCACCATTCCGCGGGTAATCTGCCGGGCTTCCGTTCCTGCCAGGTTGAGAGCCGTTCGTTGGCCCGCCGTGGCGCGGTCGGCGGGGGCGTTATAAACCTCGATGCCGCGCACGCGCACGCGTTTTCCCAGGGGGAAGATCTCAACCTCGGCTTCCTTTTCCACGGTGCCGGCGATCAGCGTGCCGGTGACGACCGCTCCAAATCCCTTCATCACAAAAGAGCGATCGATGGGGAGACGAAAGGGCAGGTCGGCGGGTTTGGGAGGTGCCTCCAGGCTGAGCCGTCGCAGTTCGTCCTTGAGTTCATCCAAGCCTTCGCCGGTGCGCGCGCTGACGGCCACCATCGGCGCGCCGGCCAGGAACGAGCCCGCGACGAAATCCTGCACCTCCAGGCGCACCAAATCCAGCACGTCGCGTTCCACCAAGTCAGATTTAGTAATGACGATCAGGCCGCGGCGAATTCCCAGCAGCTTGCAGATGTCGAAGTGCTCGCGCGTCTGGGGCTTGATGGACTCATCGCCGGCAACGATCAGCATGACCAGATCGATGCCGCCCACGCCCGCCAACATGTTCTTCACAAATCGCTCGTGGCCGGGAACATCGATGAATCCGACGCGCAGGTCCGCACCCAAATCGAGATGCGCGAAGCCGAGATCGATGGTGATGCCGCGGCGCTTCTCTTCCTCCCAGCGGTCGGGATCGGTGCCGGTGAGGGCCAGGACTAGCGCTGACTTCCCGTGGTCAATGTGGCCGGCCGTTCCAACGATGACATGTCTCATGGGATTCTGATCGCGGACCCCGGTCCTTGCGGCTTACTTGGGCGCCGGCACACTGGGAGGGGCCGCAACCGCTCCCGGTTTTTCCATCTCCGGCCCCAGCCAGACGCTGGCAAGCGTCCAGTCGCCGAAGCGTTTTTGCAGGACGAAATCGTAGTACGCCACTGCCGTGAGGTCCTCGAAGACCACCCGCGCGAGGGCGCGGGTCTTGTCCGGTGATAATGTGATGCTGCGTACATCGACCGTGATCGGCGGCCGCGGCGGCCTCGGTGGGGGCGGGGTGGGCGCCTTTCCCAAACTCTTAGCGGGAGGCGGGGCCGCGCTTTCCGGTGTGGGTAGCTGTTCCAGCGCCGGTAGGAAATAGGTTCGCACCGCGGACTCGATGGAGGTGCCCGACTTCTTTCCTTCCGGCGACGCGAGGTACTTTGCCCGCTCTTCAATGACCGCAAAGGCGTTGTCCAGGTCGTCGCGAATGACCACGTCCTGGAGCTTTTTCTGCGCGGCGAGAAGGCGCGGAAGCAGTGTCGTGTCGGTGCGCACGGTAAGGGCGATCACCGCGGTTTCGGTCACGGTGCGGTCAGGCTCGTCGTCGGATTTGTTGATGACGTCGAAGAGGAGGTCGGTGGCCTGAGGCGAATCGAATTCGGCAAGGGCGCCATAAGTGAAGCGGCGCAAATTGAGGTCGCGAGGATCGGAAATCAGTTTCCACAGGATGGGAAGCGCCTGTTCGCCCCCGATATAGGCCAACGACTGCGCCGCGTACTCCGCCGTGCGATCGTCCTTCAGTGCCACGGTGAGCTGCGGAATAATGGCCGGCCCCGCGGCAAATGTCGCGCGTAACAACGCGAATTGCGACTCCTCGTTGGGCGAGCTGAGGATACCGTAGAGCAACTCCGGACCCCAATCGCCCGGGAGCGGCTGTTCCTGCTCGGCGTCCGGCGCCGCCGGGGGAGGATTGGGCGCGGTTTCCCCGGGCGGTTTAACCGGCTGCTGCTGGGAATACCCTGAAATCCCGGGCAGCAGGCACAGGCCCACCCACAAACACAGAACGCCGGCGTACCAGCGAGCGGCGCGCTTCTTCATCATCGAATTGCGGGCCGGCGCCGGCCCCGTGGCTTCTACAACATTCGTCATAGGAATTTCCGTCCAAGGTTGGATGCCAAAGTTTCAGAGCAAGTTGGCGCATCTGTCTCAAACCGCCATCTGGCGCGCTCCGCCCGGCCGCGCCTGTCGCGCCATCCTCTCCCGGCGTTACATTTCGCGGTGGCCGTTCAGCAACGAAGGGAGTTCCCGCATATCATCAATCACCATATCCGGAGGAACCTTCTGCAGCGTGTGCGCCCCGTATCCGTAAGTGACCCCGCACGTCAACGCGCCGGCGTTCCGCCCCGTGAGGATGTCGGTATCAGAATCTCCGATCATAAGAGTCTCGCGGGCGGAAATCTGCAGGTCTTCCATCATTTTGTGCAAACCGATGGGATCGGGTTTTTTTTGCGGAAAACTGTTGCCCCCGTAAATGTAAGCGAAGTAGGGCGCGAACCCGAGCCGGGTCAGCATCTCGCGGCTGAAATGGACGGGTTTGTTCGTCAGCACCGCCATCTTATGGCCGCCAAGTTTTTCCAGCGCCTCGGCCACTCCTGGGTAAGGAGCCGTGTGATCGAGCATGTGGTCGCGATAGTAAGCCAGAAAGAAAGCTAACCCTTTTTCGACATTCTCGCTGGTGGCGACTGTTCCCAGTGAGCGGCGCACCAATAACGTGACGCCGTGGCCGACGTAGGAGGTAATTAAATCGAGCGGCAAGGGAGCCAGTCCCATCTCCTTCCGCATCGCATTGACGCTCAAGGCCAGGTCCTGCTTGCTGTCCACCAGGGTACCGTCCAGGTCAAAAACCAACAGCCGAACTTGTTTCCAGTCTGCCGTCACGGGGTTGTCCATATTCAAGCTGTGGGGGATGGCTCGACGCCGGGGTCAAGCGCGCGCAAAACCAATGCGGCCTGCTCCGCGGGAATGGGGTTGAAGTGGAAACCTTCCGTCCCCAGAAAACGCCGCCTTCCCTCCAAGTCCGGTTGAATTTCAACGTGCCAATGAAAATCATCCCGCACGGTCTTCCACCAGTCTTTGGTGGGTTTCCACGCCTGCAAATTCGGCTCGGTGTGCACCACCAGGTGGAGAGATTCCGAGACCTTTTCCACCCGCTGGAGGCAGGACTTGAGAAATGGCGCGAGCGCCGCCACTCGCCCCCGCTCCGTCAGATCATTCTCGAACGACGACGAGTGGCGGAGAGGACCCACCCAGAGTTCGTAGGAGAAGCGCGAGCCAAAGGGACAGAAGGCTACGAAATCCTCCGTCTGGTCCACCAGGCGTTTCTGCTGGGCTAACTCCTGCTGCAACACGTCGCAGTAGATGCAACGCTCGTGCTTCAGGAAATGCGCGCGGCTCCAGCGCAGTTCAATCTCCAGCAGTTGCGGCAGCACGGGCGTTCCCAGCACCTGAGAATAAGCGTGCCCGCGCAGAGTTGGAGAGGGCGGATGCTGATCCTTGAAAAGCGAGACGTAACGGAGGCGGCGGTCCTGCTTGAGGTCGAGAATGCGGTCGCGAAAAAGCTCCAACAGGTGGCCAAGGTGCGGTTCGGAAAGCTGGGCCAGCGTGATGCCGTGCACCGGCGTCTCGACCACAATTTCATGTGCGCCTACAGTGTTCATGCGGTCGAACATGCCCTCGGCCCGGCGGTCCGCGCCGCCTTCCACGCGGAACAGCGGGGCGCGATCGTGAAACACCCGGGCCATCCACACGCCCGCGGAGTCACGGTACTCGCGAATGGCGCGGGGGGTCAGATGCTCGTTGCCGGGGCAAAAAGGGCAAGCCCCGCTTTCATCGTGAACATCCGGCATCACCGGCCGCTTGCCCGTAACCACCCAGCGCCGGGTAAAGGGATCCAAACGAAGCTCAGCCATGTACGCAGCCTTTCGGGAGAAAATGTGTGCTCAGCGCGATGGCGCACGCAGCGAGCAAGACCGACAGCGACGGCGGTTATTTCCTAACCCTTCATTCTAGCTTGGATTGGCCACCACGTCATGCGGGATGCACACAATCCTCGACGCGTGGCGGGTGGTGTGGTAGTTTTAAATTTCCGTACCTACCCCGGCTGGAAGAGAGGCACATGGCAGAAATACTCCCTTTTCACGCACTTCATTATGATTCCCGGAAAATCCCCGATCTCGGCGCGGTGGTCACGCAGCCTTACGACAAGATTTCCCCCAAGATGCAGGCGCAGTACTACGACTTGAGTCCGCATAACCTGGTACGGATCATTCGCGGGCGCTCGATGCCGGAGGACAGCCCCGCGAACAACGTCTACGTGCGTGCGGCGCAGGACTTCCAGGCATGGATTAAGAGCGGGGTTCTTGTTTCCGAGAACGAGCCGGCCATTTATCCCTATCACCAGGAATACGATGTTCCCGGGCAGCACGGTGCACGCAAGGAACGGCGCGGATTCATTGCGTTGCTGCGATTGGAGGACTACTCGTCGCGCGTCGTGCACCGGCACGAGGAGACGCTTTCCGGCCCCAAGGCCGATCGCCTGGAATTGCTGAAGGCCACGCGCGCGCATTATGGCCAGATCTTCATGCTTTACAGCGACCCTACCGGGGCGATTGAGAGCATGCTGGCGGCGCCCGCGGCGGAGCAGCCTTGGGAGCGGGTTACGGATGAGTATGGCACGCGGCACACCGTCTGGCGCATGGGCGATCCCAAGATTATTGCCGGGGTGACGGCAGCCATGAGTGACAAGCGGCTGGTGATCGCCGACGGCCATCATCGCTACGAAACGGCGCTCGCCTATCGCCAGTACTGCCGGGAAACGGGCCGGGAGGACGGCCACGCGGAAAATGTGATGATGACGTTCGTGCGCATGGAAACCGACGGGCTCACCATTCTGCCCACGCACCGGCTGGTGCACAGCCTGGGGAACTTCGACTGGGGCAAATTCGCCGCCGAGGCGCGCGCGATTTTCGATTGGGAAGATGTTGCCGTAAAGGGGCCATCCACCGAGTGGGCCGCGCCCTTCCTCGCCCGGCTCGCCGTGGCGGCCTGCGAGGGGCCGGCGATGGGCGCCTATGCCGGTCCGGGAAAACTCGCGCTGCTGCGCTTGCGTGCGGATTTTAACCTCGACGGCGCGCTCGCCGACCTTGCCCCTACCCTGCGCCGGGTCGACGTGGTCCTGCTGCACCGGTTGGTGCTGGAACGCCTGCTGGGCATCGATGTTCAAGCTGTGCGCGAGGAAAAAAACTTGTCGTACTTTCGCGACACGGCTCTGGCTTGCGAAGGCGTGGAGAAGGGCAGGGGACAAGTCGCCTTCCTGCTGAATCCCACGCCGGTCGAAGCCGTTTATGACAACGCCCTCGCCGATTGCCCCATGCCGCAGAAATCCACCGACTTCTTTCCCAAACTGCTCTCGGGATTGACCATCTATTGGCTGGATAATCCCGCGGGGCTGTAGTAAGAACAATCCGAATTCCAGCGTGCCGCGCCGCTAAATTCAGGGCGCGGTGGAAACGCCGGAGGGCCGGAGGATGAGTCTCCCACCACATTTTTCCGGGAGCGACATTTTGTAGCCTCTAAGAATTGTAGATTGCCCTTGACAGCGGTAGCGTAGATTGATACACTGGAGGGGTGTTACGGGAGTGCTGCCATGTTCGCGCGCAATTCTCCTTCCCCTGTCCCTACCAACCCGTCCCATCTACGAAGTCCCCAGGGTGGAATCTCGGCGTCAGCTTCGGAAGGGCGACAAGGCGACAATCATGCAGAGAAGGGAAGAAGCTCTCGCCAAATTGGGTGCATGTCGAGCCCCCTCGTGACGGTCAAAGGCCGCGGGCGCTGGAAAGAGCTGGGTGCGGCCCCTTGGGAAGCTTGAATGTTTATGAAAAATAAGCAAGTTAGCGAATAATCAAGGGGGAAAATGAAGCCCTCAGCTGATTTGTAAGCTTTTGAAAATAAGGAAGTTATGTAACTGCTTCGCGGGGCCGAGCGAAAAATAATATTTTCATTGCGAGGCCAGAATGTTGATGAAAAGAAAACAAGTTATCCTGAATTCAATTGTTAGCTATCTATGTAGCTTATGTATAAGATATTGAAAATGGGTTGGTTAAAAAATTGCTTGGAGAGGTCGGCGAGAAAAGGGGAAATAAAAAATGGAGGCATTATCCAGAAAGCAATGAAAACAAATAAGATACTAATTTGACTTAGATCAAGTTCACCACCTAGGCCAGAATGTTTATGATAAATAAACAACTTATCCCACCGAGGCCAGAATGTTACTGAAAGTAAAGGATGTTAGCGGGTTCGGCTCACCCTTAATATGAGTCGTTTAATTGGATCTTGGGGCTGCTTTACGCCGCCAACTAACTGACCAAATTCGACGCAGCAGGTTCAAAATTGTCATCCGAGGTTCAAGGTGGAAAAAGGATTGCTAAGTAATCTGGCGGGAACCATCCGTAATCATGTTGCAGGCTACAGGGGGTAATCGCGCAGTGCCAACATTCAGCGAAGTGTTTCGAGTCTCGGGCGCCCGCATTGAATCACTCGCAGAGGTGCGGGAGTCCGTGCGTCCGCTGGAGGACATCTTTGCGGCGGCGGAGAGGAACCCCGGCCTCGACGTGGAGGACGTAGCTTCGTTGATTGCCGGGGCGCGGGAGCCCGGGCGGCGCGCGGAAATCCACACAGCAGCTCGACGGGTTCGCGAGAACGTGGCCCCGCACACGGTGGAGTTTGTCATTCCGGTTTATCTCACCAGCTTTTGCGAAAACGAGTGCCTTTACTGCGGCTATCGCCAAAGCAACGCGCTGGCGGAACGTGCGCGCCTGAGTCTGGATGAATTCGGCCGTGAGCTCGACCTGATTCTCTCCTGGGGTCACCGGCAGATTGAGCTGGTGCTTTCGGAAGACCCCGAGTTTGGCCCGGAGGTGCTGGCGCGTTACGTCGGACTGACGCGCCGCAAGCTCGATGCCTTGGGCGGCGGCGTGGTGGGTCTCTGCTCACCGGTGTATGAGCGGCAGGACTACGTGCGGCTCGCCGCGGCGGGCCTCGAATGGGTGGTGGAGTGGCAGGAGACTTATCACCAACCCCACTTCGACCGCTGGCACGTGACCGGCTCACCCAAGCGGGATTTCGAATACCGGTTGGATTTGTGGGACCGCGTGATCGCCGCACGCATCAAGAAAATCGCGCTGGGCGCGCTGCTGGGCCTCTACGACTGGCGCTACGATGTGCTGGCGACGATCGAGCACGGCAACTATCTGCGCCGCGCCTATGGTCTGGAGCCGCACGCCATCGGCATTCCGCGTCTCAAGCCCGCGCGCGGCGTGCTGGCATCGCAGAAGCCCTCGCGCTTTACGGTATCGGACGACGACTACCGTTTGATCCTGAGTCTTTATCACCTTGCCTTTCCGCGCTCGCGGCTGTTCTTCAACACCAGCGAGAATTACGAAATGAATATTTCCAATGTGGCGGCGGGGGACCTCTTCACCGTAGACTGCGATACCTTTCCGGGCGGGTACCTTCGGAATGACACGCCCGGGCAGTTTTCCACCCATGGATTTCCTTCGCGGAGAGAAGTTGCCGGGGTGCTCGCGGCGCGCGGGCTCAAGGGTTTGTACCTGGAGGTCGCAACCCCACCGGCTGTTCCCGAACCGCAGTCCGCGGTTGTGCCGCCCGACGCCCTCAAATGGCGGGAAGAGCACGCGAAGATTCGCACGGCGTTGCAGGATTGGCAGGCCATTCTCGCCGGGCTGGTTCTGCACCCGGGGGAAAATCTCGACGACCGGCAAGCGGCGCTGGCATCGCTCCGCATGACGATGCACTTTTTCAAGACGTATGCCATGGAGCATTGCCGGCGGGAAGAAAATGCCTTTTTCCGCACCTTTGTGTCGAACTCTGAGGCCATGGCGAAGCTCCAGACATTTCGCGCCGCTCACGAGCGACTGGGGATCGACTTGGACAAATTTGAAAGGCAGATGGCCTCCTATCAACTCTCCGGCGATCCCAGCGTGCTGCTCACCTTGGGAGAACGGACTATCCGCGAACTCAACGAGCACCTCGTTGCAGAGGAGGAGTTTGTAGGAGGGCAGTCCGCCGTTGTGGCGCGGGCGTCCCGCCCGTGAGCGGTCACGGCCAAGATGGCCGTGGCACAACAATCTGAGTTACGATCCATCCGGTTGTCTGGACGGGTCCGGGCCATTGTGATAAAAGATGGGAATCATAATTCCGTGCGGCGAGCCGCATTGAGAAATTAAATCATGCAGACTTCCAAGCATGTCGTGATCGTGGGCGGATGTGGACACGTGGGGCTGCCCCTGGGGCTGCTTTTCGCCTCCCGTGGCGTACGCGTAACCCTGCTCGATATCGACAAAGGCAAAGTCGAAAAAGTGAACCGGGGCGAGATGCCCTTTCTGGAAAACGGCGCTCCGGAGATGCTCCGGCAAGTCGTGGGGAAGGGCTTGGAGGCGACGTTGGACGAAACCTGTCTGGCGCGCGCCGACGCGGCAATCGCGGTGGTGGGCACCCCCGTTGACAAATACTTGAACCCGACTCTCCGCAACCTCTGCCGGAGCGTCGACGGACTGCTCGGTCATCTTCCTGACGATGCGCTGCTGGTGTTGCGCAGCACCGTCTATCCGGGGGTCACCAAAATCGTGTACGACCGGGTGCGTGCTCTGGGGCGAAAGGTGCACGTGGCCTTCTGTCCGGAGCGAATCACGGAGGGGAGAGCGCTCGAGGAGCTGACGCGGCTGCCCCAGATTATCGCCGCGTTTGAGCCGGAAGCGATGGCGCGGGCCCGCAACCTTTTTTCTATACTCTCGCCGGATATTATTGAATTAGCACCCCCGGAGGCGGAACTCGCCAAGCTTTTCACCAACAGTTGGCGATATCTCAATTTTGCGATTTCCAACCAGTTTTACATCCTCACCCAAAGCTACGGTCTCGACTTTTATCGCATCTATGACGCCGTTACGCGCGACTATCCCCGCATGGCGAGCTTTTCGCGGGCGGGATTTGCGGCCGGCCCCTGCCTGCTGAAGGACACGTTGCAGCTTGCGGCATTTACGGGAAACAGCTTTTTCATGGGACACGCCGCGATGCTGGTGAACGAGGGGCTGCCGAACTACCTCGTCGCGCAATTGCGCCCCTCGGGGCTGGCCGAGAAGAGCGTGGCGATCCTGGGCATGGCCTTCAAGGGTGATTCCGACGACGTGCGCGACAGCCTTTCCTACAAGCTGCGCAAACTGTTGGAAGTCGAGGCCCGCGAAGTGCTGTGCACCGACCCCTACGTGCAGGACCCCTCGCTGGTTCCCCTGGAACAGGCCCTGGCGCGCGCCGACATCTTCATTCTGGGCGCTCCCCATTCCGTTTACCAGTCTCTTTCCTTTCCCACCGGCAAGCAGGTTGTCGACGTCTGGAATTTCTGGGCCAAGCCCCACTGACGAATCAAGATTCCTGGATTCGGGGGCGCGGCATCATCCCCAGGCACGGTCTAACGGAACGCGCGTGATGCCGGTTATTTCTTCCGGGAAAGGAGGAAGGCCATGGGACCGTAGAGGCTGCCGAGGAAGAGCGAAAATCGCGGGACTTTGATTTTCGTTTTGGATGATGCGCGGGGTGCAGGCCGCGGCCGCAGGCGCGACGCCGCATAGCGCACGATGGCGCGGCGCAGGGAAGGCTCCTGAAGAAAGTACTTGGTAAGGATGGCGGTGTGGGCGCAACCGGATTGGAGCATGCTGCGGCGCAAGGCGTTTGGCGAGGTGGGCCAACGATGAACTACCACCGCGCGCGGCTCAAAGAAAATACGGCCGCCGAGCCGCAGCACATTGAAAAAAAGGTCGGGGTCTTCGCCGGAGCCAATGCGGGTTCCGCGCCCGAATCGTTCGTCAAAATAGCCGAAGCGCTCAAAGACGTCACGACGAAATGCCGCGTTCATGGTAAACCCGCTCATGGCTATGCGGAGGGGGAAGGGGTCGCAGGCGGCGTGGGCATCCAGCATGGTCGGGCCGTCGGGCAGACCCTGGCTGAGGATTTGTTCGAAGGCCTGTTGCCAGGGCTCAGCGGGGTCCTGGGCACGGACGGCGCCCATTGCGCCGTCCACGCTGGAATCGGTGAGAGGTGCGATCAGGCGGTGCAGCCAGTCTTCACGGGCCTGGGCATCATCGTCCAGGAAAACGATGATATTCCCCAGGGCATTACGGATTCCAGTATTGCGCGCCCGGCTGACGCCACGCCGGGGCTCGGTTACAACTCTGGCATGGTGGGGATTGGCGATTTCCTCGACGGCGGCAAGGTACGAGCCGTTGTTAACGACGATGATTTCCCCTACCGCCGCCGCGAACGGCCGCACCGACTCGAGGCAGCGCTCGAGGTCGGCCAAGCGATCCACCGTGCAAATGATGAGGCTGACTTGCTTCCGGAGTTCAGCCGTGCCGTCCATTTTCCTCCCTTGGCAAAGCCGCCGGTCGGTGGCGCCGCCGAATGCTGTGCGGAAGGCAGTCGCTTTCTACGTCCCGGCTTCGCCCAGGAGTTCGTCGTAAAGCCGGGAGAAATTCTCCGTCATCTGTGTGAGGTTGAAATGATCTCGCACGCGAGCCTGCGCGGCCGCGCCCATACTCAGCCGCTGCTCCGGGTTAAGCAGCAAAGCACGGAGCCGGGAAACCAGGATGTCGACGTCGGCGGGCGGGACGAGCCAGCCTGTCTCGCCGTCCACGATCAATTCCAGGACACCTCCCACCGAGGAAGCGATGACCGGCAACCCCGCCGCCATGGCATCCAGAGCGGCGATGGGGAAGCCTTCTTCCCGGGAGGGCAGGATGAAGACATCCCAGCGCGGCAGGACGGAATGAATGTCGTCAACCCATCCCAGGAATTCAACTCGTCCGGCAAGGCCAAGCTGGGCGGCAGTCTCCTCCAGCTTTGCGCGGTGCGGTCCCGCGCCCGCGATCTCGACGCGAAGGGCGGGGAATTCCGGTTGCAGCGCCGCCGCTGCACGAAGGAGGTACTCGATTCCCTTGAGGGCAATGAGCCGCCCTGCGGTGCCCACGATGATTTTCGAGTGTGCATTACGAGGCGGGGCGGGTGGGCAGCGGGGCGGCGGATCTGCTCCCGCATAGATCACTCGCGCGGTGCCATCCACAACGCAACGGGCAACGGCTTGCGAGGCGGCGACCACGGCGTCCGCGCCATGGGCCGAAAAGGAAACGGGACTCGTCCCCCGCGGCTCCAGAATTCGGCTGTGCAAATGCATGACGATTTTGGCGCCGGTGGCCGCGCGCGCCAATCCCCGCACGGACCTTCCCCCGAAATGGATGTGCACGATGTCGATGTGCAGGCGGTGCAGGCGGCGCCAGAATTTCCATGCCCCCACGGGGTCGCGCCACCCACGCCACCAGTCGAGGGCGCACGTTGGCACCCCGGCGCGCTCGAGAGCACCTACGAGGGGGCCGTTCCCCGCCAGAAACCAGGCGTGCATTCGGTAGCGAGAGGGATCGAGGCCGCGAGCCAGCGCGCACACGATGCGGGCAATGCTCGAACCCTCAGGCTGCGCACTGCCCAGAATGTGCAAGATCTCGTGAGCCATTACTTCCCTCAACGGGAGGGCATTTCATCAGCCCGCGTCATGGTAAGTCTACAAGATGTTGGGAATGGGTATGAATGAAAAGTTCGAAGCCGATAAACTCCCTCTGAGGAGTTCATGCGTCACCTGCGAATTCAAGTTATCATGGCACTCGGGCGCGCGGCAGAGAAGTTGAAGAGGGATTGAGAAATGAACGGGGTCACGGAAATGGCGACGGAAAATCGAAGGAGCAGGGTTTACGCCGGCGCCTTCTTGGGGGGACTCTACCTGGTGAGTCTACTGGCGCGGCTGCCGCTGATTATCTATCCCCCGACGGACTTCTACTACAATCTCGATGAACTCTCCGTGACCTATATTGCCCTGGACCGGTTTCTAGGGCTGCCTTCCACGCTCCTGATGTTGCCCGCGAGCTTCCTGCAGTTCTTCTTCTCGCCGCTGTTTCTGGCCGACATGGTTATTCGGCGAGGGCTGCCGCTGAGCTCCGCAGCTTTTCTTACGGAATTATCGTCGCAATTATCGCACGCCTATGTTGATCCTCATCACGCGGTTTTGTTGATGCGGTGTCTTGCGGCGGTGTTGGCCAGCGCCGGACCGGTCCTGGCGTATTACCTGGTGGAGTTTTTAAGCGGGTCGAAATGGGCGGCTTTCCTCGGCGCTGTGTTGGTATTGTTCAACCCGGTCTTTCTTCAGCACTCGGTGATGGCGGGGGCCGATGCCGTTGCTCCCACCCTGGTTTTGGCGTCGATGCTTTGCCTGCTCAAAACGAAATGGGGCGGCAACTTTCAGTACGCGGGGTTTCTGTTCGCGGCCGGGTTGGCTAGCCGGATCACTGTCGCCAGCTTCGTAGCGATTCCCCTCATTTTCCTGCTGGTTGGGGATGGAGCGGCCACGTGGAGCGAACGGCGAAAAGCCCTGGCGCGTTTTAGCCTGGGGTTGGTTTTCGGGTTTCTTTTCTGGTGCCCGTATGTGTGGACGGATCCCATTCGCATGGCCAAAACGATCTATGGCAACGTGAATCGGCCGGAGGCCTATCTCGATTTGAAAGCCTTTGCCGCGGGATGGTGGCAGGGGATGGGGGCGGGTTTTTCGGTGGCATGGATTGTTTTGTTTGTCGCGGCCTGTTGGATGGTTTATCGGTACCGGCCGGCGATGGGCGTGGCGACTGTTGCGGGAGCCGTTCTGATGAGTGTGCCGCTGGCCTTGTGCGCCTCGACGGCCGTGCCGAGGTATTTCCTGCCTCTCGTGCCGTGCCTGGTACTCCTGCTGGGGGTGGTGGCGAAGGAGATCATGGGCCGGTCCCTGTTGCCGCCGGCGATGAGGAAGGCGCTTGGCGTTTTGCTCGCGGTGGTGGTGATGGTCATGGCCGCCGAATGCGTGGGGCGCGAGGCGGAGTTTCGTGGGCCGGACGAATTGAACGAGGTCTTGAAGGTCATCCCGTCCCTGCCCCGGGGAACGGTGCTCTACCTGCCCTCCTGGCTGGTGCGTGAAGGCCACGTCCGGCTTCCCCAGGAAGCTTGTGAGCGCCTGCAAGCCAAGCTCAGGGACCAAACAGGGGTGATTCAGTTTGCCGAGGATCGGGGAGTCCCCAGGGATGCGGCGGAGATTCTGGTGACAGACTTCAACGAGAAAGAGCAGGCGGAAGCCGCGCACCTGGCGATTGCGTGCCGGAATGCTCCCCAGGAGCCTCGAGACGTTTTTCTGTATTACGAGCCCGGGGATTATGCCATTGGACGAATACTCGCCGACATGAATTTGCAGGATGCTTTAGAACGCGTGCGCACGCAGAAGGATTCCGCGATTTTCGTCGAGGGCATGCAGATTCCCTGGGCAACGCCCGTCTGGAAGGGAAGAGGAGACCTGTTCTGGTACCTGGGACCGGAGGTGCGTCGCTGAACAATTCGGTGTGAAGAACGGGCAGGGCCCAGTGCCCAACCCGCGCCACAGATGTCCCCGCAAGAGCAAAAACATCTCACGCCAAGGCGCAAAGCCGCAGGGGCGCAAAAAAGACGAACTACTGTCTACTGCCTGCATCTTTCGCGGGGTCTTCCGCTGAGCCGAAAAATGCCTTGATGACCGCACGTCGAACTTGGAGGCGAAGGCGCGCGAAGGGGTCAAAACCCTTGCGCGTCCTCCACCATAGCGTAAAGCGGGAATCCTCGGGCAGTACCATGGCCCGGAGCAGCAGATGGGGGTCCGTACCCAAGGTGTTCACACCCTCGTCGGTGGCGAAGGCGAGGTCATAGACTTTCGCCGCGACCTCGTAGGCCCCCTCATTGATCGACCCATAAGGATAGGCGAAGGAGGTGATGGGTGTTTGCAGAAGCTCTTCCAGGTCTTTGCCGCTCCCGGCAATCTCATCCCCCAATATTTGGGCGGAGACGTTGGTGAGGTGGGGATGAGTACGCGAGTGGGCTCCGAATTCCATGTCTTGTTGCGCCCAGGAGCGAATCTCCTCTGCCGTCATCATCGCCAGGGAGGGATATCCGGCCGCCTCATCCCATTTGTTCGTTTGGCCCATCAGGCCGGTGACGACGAAGACCAGTCCGGTAAACCCGTGACGTTTTAGCACCGGCAGGGCGTAGCGGGCGACGTCGGCATAGGCATCATCGAAGGTGAGCAGAATCGGTTTCTCGAGAAGGGGTTTCCCCGTGCGGACCCAATCCCGCCAGTCTGCCGATCGGATGGACCGATAGCCCTGGCGTGCGAGCCCACCGATCTGCCGTTCGAAAGTCTCGACCGGTATTGACAACCCCAGAACCCATCCGCGCGGTGTCTTGCCGATGTGGTGATAGGTAAAAACCGGCAGGCGAAGGCCAAACTCCCGCCGCAAATTGCTCCACGAGCCCGCTTCCCGGGCGGCCGAACGGATGGCCAGGGCGCTCGATAGAACTTGGAACAACTTTACGCCCCAACGCCGAAAAGGGCTTGCTCCCCGCAGCAACTCGAACGGCGCGAGGAGCGCCATGAACAGAGGAGCCGGCGAGAAGGGCAGGGTGGCAACCCCTCGGCGCAAAGCCCGCTTCCACCAGGGGCCTTGCGCGATGCGCGCGGGAACCGAATAGGGCCGATACTCAGGAACCTTGCGGGCAAGAAGCAGATCATTTTTGCCAAATGACGCCATGTCCCGGGCGAGGGCGTCCCAAGTCTTCTTGGTCACCACATGATGAGTGATGGCCGTGGGGAGAAATCGAAAGGCCACGCCCCGCCTCCAGAAACGCATGCCGATTTCCGAGTCTTCCCGCTGGTAGGGAAGTGATTCATCAAAGCCCCCATAGTCGCGAAAGAGAGTTTGGGGAAGCGAGGCGTTGGGGTCAAGGGCGGCGTGCTGAGGCCAGCGCAGCGGCGCGCCATGGGCAAGGCTGGCCATCCAGGCATCCACAATTTCGCGATACGCGTCGGTGGCCAGGGTGGGGAGACTTTCGGGCGAAATCAGGACGGGGCCAAAAACGATCTGGGGGGCCGAGTCGCAGTGCGCGTCGAGATGGAGCCGGAGCACGTCCGGCCCGCAGCAGATGTCATCGTCGAGGATGAGAATGATCGGGCCGCGCGCCACGCGGATGCCGTCATTTCTGGCGGGTGAAATCCCGCCGTGCGAGCGCTCGAGTACCTGCCAGCCACAGCGGGGATGAAGGGCGCGCAACGCCTCCGTGGTGCCATCGGTGGAACCGTCCACCACCACCACGACCTCGTAGAGTTCCGGCGGCAGATCCTGCGCGAAGAGCGTGGAAAGACTCCGCAACAAGATTTCGCGCCGGTTGTAGGTCGCGATTACCGCCGAGATCTCGGGATGGCTGGTCATGGGTGTTACACGCCGTGCGGCGGGGCCGTGAAAGAAAGTTAAAAGTCAAAGGTCAAAAGTGAAAAGCGAGCATAGCGCCCTCCGCCTTCGAGGTCTGTGGCTCTTACTTAGACTCGCGCTGCCAATTCCAAGGGAGGGCACGCGTCTTCGAGATTCGCGGTTCCCCACGCGTAAGAGCCGCGGACCCCAAAGACGGGGGCGCTACGGGCCGGCTCCTTTGGCCATCCGGCGGTAGACGGCCTCTTTGAGGTCGAGATAGACGTACGCGCGGGCGCGCGAAATCCAGCGTCGGCTCCAGATCACCAGGCGAAACCGCTCATGACTGCCGGTGCACCAGCGCAGCTTGTACGGCTCCTCGCCATAAAGAAAATCGTACTCTTCGTAGCCTTGGGCAAAGCCATAATCGATCAACGCGGTGTCAAGCATGGTCCCCGGCGAGAGCCGCGAGAAGTCAGTATTGAAGGCGTGGTTGTAACACCAAAGCTTATTGCCGCAGCGAAAAGCCCACACGCACGCCACGGGCGTGTCTCCGAGTTCCATCAGGGCCACACTGTTCCAACCGCGCGGGCCGAGCTCACTGAACAGGGATCGGAATACCTCCGGATATCGGGCCATCCAGGGATCCACGAGCTTGCCTTTGATCTGTTTCTGGCTCTCCAGAGCGATCATTTTCTCCACCAGGCGTGGTTCGTTCTGGGGATCCTCAATGATCCGGATGCGCAGACCCTCCGCGCGCATACTCTCCAGCCGGCGCTGCTGCGTTTGCAGCGTGTGGCGCGTCGACCGGGAACGCCGGCTCAGTATTTCCGACCAGGGGGCGTCAAGGGCGAGATAATGACAAGGCTTCTCGGGGAGGAATCGATAAAGGAGTTTCGTGCGCGCCAGGGAAATCTTGAGGAGGCGTAAGACATTGCCGGTTTCACGGATGGACCGGAGATCCACCAAATCCCATTGGTCTTCCGTCTGGGCGAGGAAATCCCAGAGGGCGGCGCCTTGGCCGACGGGGTCATTTCCCCAAACGCAGTCGTTGTACGACGACTCACTCTCCAGAAATTCCACCTTGCGCACCGCCACGCCGAACCGGGAGGCTGTCCGGTGGATGAAAGGTGAAATCCCCTCCACCCTGCCGTCGCGCTTCATGACCAAAACCTGGAGGTGACGCCGGCCGCGGCGGGCCTGCTGCGCGAAACACCGATTCCAGACGCGGAACCAGTCAAAGCTCATGAAAACATTGGGGAAGGCGGCGGCATCGCTGAGGCGGTCCCAGTCTTCCCGGAGATTAGAAAGGCCCTCTTCGGTCATGACGACCTCGAGAGAATAGCCCGAGGAGGTGGTAAGGAGGGGGGGCGCGGGGGTCAGGCCAGGATCGGCGCCATGGGCGGGATTCGAGGGTGGCCGGGAATGAGCATGCATAGCGACTTTTCCGGGGCGGCACCTTGAGCATAGCGCTACCCTTAAGGACGGCACGTGCCGGGCCGTGCGCTGGAGCATTACACCCGAGGTGCCGGGCTGAAGCCGGGCGCTAAGAGGCGGCCAGCGGCTTTACGGCGCGCACCGTAATCGGGACCTCGTAATCCGGGTCGGAATAATCCAAATCTTCGCGCCGGAGGTCTTCCACGGCATATCCATAAAGAAGCGCCGTGGCCACCAGCACATTTCCATAGGACTTGATGTCCACATGGTCCTTGGGGAAGGCTTCTTCGAATAACCGGCGCAAAGAGAGCGAGGTGAAGCGCCAGAACTCGCCCCACGCCTCCATGCCGGGGCGGTCGAGTTGCTGGATGCCTGGGGCGGTGACCAGCACGACGCCGCCGGGCTTCAGAATGCGATACAACGTGCGGATGCCCGCGTGCAGATCATACACATACTGGAGGACTTGCGTACAAATGATGCAGTCAAAGGTGTCGGAGGGGATGTCATCGCCGCGTGCCAGGTCCGCGACAATGGTTGTGCGTGGGCCGCCCGGCGTGAGGTTCAGCACATCGACTTGGGTGGCGTTCGCGCCACCGAATCGGCAGGCGTAGGAATCGTCAGCGAACTCGAGCACGTGACCGTGGACGTCGGCTTGGTGGTCGGCCAGGAATTTCTCGATGAAGTAGCGGTCAACAATTTGTCCCCGTTCCCGTCCCCAGTCGGTGCTCACTGGGACCTTGCGGCGCAGCCTGCACACATCGCGCCGGCTACGGAGTTGACGCAGGGCACGCTCGATGCGCAGTTGCTGGGTCCTTAACCAACGGCGGGTGGAAAGGGGGAGAACGGCCTTCAGGAGGCCTTTAGGTGTCATGGTCTGCCACCGCCAAAGTGCATCATGAGGTGCCAATCAAATTACCGACTTTCCCGAGCCGGGGTTGCCCGCGCCCGGATGCTTGCGCTCAGGGTGTATTCTGCCGAACGCCGCTCCGCGCGTCAAGTTTCGAAGTGCCTGGCTTTGGGGTTAGAGGAAAGCAGTTAAATGGACGACTATAATCGTGTAGGGATGATACTGAAGGAATGGAAACCATAGTCAAGCTCCGCAGGCCATTTCGTCCTGTTGTCTTCGCGTGAGATTGATTATTTTTTCTGAGCTTCTTAAGGTTCGGGGCGGCATGTTATTCTTCCGCGGGATGAAGAAGACAAACGCCGTTGTGGCATAGCGATGAGTGACGTGATCATTCGAGTCGAGAATCTGGCGAAACGCTATCGCATAGGGGAGCACGCACCTTACCTCGCATTGCGCGACCTGCTTACCAACGCTATAGCCGCGCCGTTTCGCATTCTCGGGCGGCGCAAGACTTTCTCCCCCCCATCTGGGGACAACTTCATCTGGGCGCTCAAGGATGTTTCATTTGAGGTTCGTCAGGGCGATGTGGTGGGCATTATCGGCCGCAACGGCGCCGGCAAGAGTACCCTGCTGAAGATCCTGGCCCGAGTCACCAAGCCCACGCGGGGGGTCGCGGAGGTGCGCGGCCGCTTGGGGAGCCTGCTGGACGTGGGTACGGGGTTTCATCTCGAGCTCACCGGTCGCGAGAATACCTATATGAACGGCGCCATTTTGGGGATGAGCAAGCGTGAAATCGACCGCAAGTTTGATGAGATCGTTGCCTTTGCGGAAATTGAAAGGTTCATCGACACGCCGGTGAAGTTTTACTCGAGCGGAATGTACGTTCGTCTTGCCTTCTCGGTGGCTGCCCACCTGGAGCCGGAAATCCTCTTGGTCGACGAGGTTCTGGCGGTTGGGGACGTGGCTTTCCAGAAAAAGTGCCTGGGAAGGATGGGGGACGTCGCCAAGCACGGCCGCACGGTGTTGTTTGTGAGCCACAGCATGGCGGCGATTATGGCACTCTGCAAATATGCCATCGTATTGGAGAAGGGGTGCATCAAGGCGATGGGGCCCAGCCAGCAAGCCATTGAGGAATACGTGGTGGGGGTCATGGACCACCACACCGCTTTATATAAAATGGAGGGAGTCCCGCGTGTCGTTCCGGAGCTGAGTATGCAGATAGAGTTTCTGACCCTGGAACTCGAGGGGTTTCCCGGAAAACTCGTGCCGGCCGATGCTGATCTTCGCTTGCGGATGACCGTCCGCGGAAACCAAGCGGTTAGTTGCTTTCGCTTCTCTTTAACCATTTACGGGGTTGACGGGACGCCCGTGGGTTCCTGTTCTGGGCCGCAGATTCACTCGATTCAGGAAGGTGAGGTGGCAACATACCGGCTGCAGCTTTCCAATCCCGGTCTCGCCCCCGGCTTGTATCGGTTTGGACTTTGTGTAGGGACAGGCAATGAACGGGAAGGATTTCGCGAATTCGACATTGCCGAAGATGTTTTACATTTTGAGGTCTTGCCTCCGCCTGGGCAGGACGGAACCAAGTCAGAATGGGACAGGAGTTGGGGTAGTATACGTTTTCATCAGCCCGTGACCACAAAGCTGGCTTGAATTGCTGCTCACCTTTGCCGGTCTGGGCTCATTTTCTCAGATACTTTTCGTAGTCACTGGGAAACGGTAGAACGGAATGGAAGCGTGTTGACATGGCACCTCAGTTGAGCGTCATCATTCCCACTTATAACCGCAGAGAAATCGTGTTGAAAACCCTGGAAGCCCATAAACGGCAAACTGCGGCAGACGAAATCCTGGAAGTTTTAGTTGTTGACGATGGGTCAACGGATGGAACTGGGGAAGCGGTAACCCAATCTGCTTTGTCTTCACCGTTCCCCATCCGCCTGCTTCGTCAAGAAAATCGGGGACAGGCTGCAGCGCGAAACCTCGGAATTCGTAATGCCAAGGGAGAGCTAATTCTTTTTGGTGACGACGACATTATTCCCACCGCGACGCTCGTGGCCGAACACACCGCGTGGAATAGAAAATACCCCGCCGCCAGGGACGCCATCCTGGGGCACGTCGCGTGGTCCCCTGATTTAAACCCGACCCCTTTTATGGAATGGTTGGGATTGGATGGTGTAGTGTGCGGTTTCAGTCATCTTTCCTCAGGATGTCAGGTGGAATTTCCTTACTTTTACCTTGGCAATATGAGTGTGAAGAGAGGTTTTCTACTCGAGCATGGGATGTTTGATGAGAGCTTTCGAACCTACGGTTACGAGGACATCGAATTGGGTTACCGGCTGATGAAGAGGGGATTGCGGCTTTTCTACAACTCTGACGCGGTCGGGCACCACTTCAAGTACATGTCTTTGGCCGACGTCTGCCGCCGCAAAGAAATGGTTGACGCTTCATCTAAGCTTTTTGAGACCAAAGTGCCAGCGTCAGCATTCGGGGAGCAGGCGACGAGCGGGAAAGCATCGGTTTGGCAGCGAGCGCTGGGGAGACTGTTTCGGTCGCTGGCGCCAGCCATGGTGCCCTTGGCTCTCGTGCTCGATACGCAAATTCCCTTGCCTTGGTGTGTTTACCGCGTATTTTACGAACACGTCATACCGAGGGTTAGGCCCCGGCAGCGCGCCAGCGCACGGCAGTAGCAAGTTGTTCGCAGCATGAGGGAGTAACAGGCGTACGCCTTGATGGGCGTTAACTCGTTTGGAGTGAAGACGTGCCGAGTGAAGGGTTACCTGGCATTGCGGCCCTCGACTCTTCTCACAGAGCTCAAATCTGTGCCGTCATTGTTACATACAACATTGGGGAGGCGATTCACCGGTGTTTTGATTCCGTCCATAGCCAGGTCGGCCACATCGTCATTGTGGACAATGGGTCGGACGAATCTACCCGCCGGGAACTGAATAGACTGGCGGCTTACGATTCTGTAACATTCATCCTCAATGAACGAAATGAGGGCATTGCGCGCGCTTATAACCAGGCAGTGGAATGGGCGCGGGGCAAAGGATTTC
>Ga0326727_10002407_pt1 | contig 64043 bp, 53 predicted proteins | sample MB2enrmetagenome_FD_207643 | JGI IMG/M metagenome (GOLD analysis project Ga0326727, IMG submission 207643) | Lab enriched peat soil microbial communities from McLean, Ithaca, NY, United States - MB29MY | ecosystem: Environmental > Terrestrial > Soil > Wetlands > Peat | place: USA: New York...
AAATGGGTCGTTCTGTGCCTTGTCCTGCCCAAGGAGCCTCTAACTTACTTGGTTACGCGACTACGTTCCTTGGAAGCCACTGTTTTTTGAAAGAGGCTCAAATGTGATTCGCAATAGCGGCCGCTTCCCTTCTTCTCGGTCCTAAGCCCGACAGGCTCCTAGTAAAGAATAATATATTGTTACGCTGGAAATGATTACAAAAAAAGGCCGGTTTTGGGGAAAACCGGCCGCCCGTAACGGGTGTCGGAGGCACCATAGTAGACTGGGAGGGGAACTATGATCGGATCCGACATCACTACTATCGGCATCGGGCTCTTAATATTTTACTGCTAAATGCTCCTATTTGAAAGCCCCAGAGGATACTGGACTACTTCACATCAGTGTGGCATTTGATACAAAGCCTCATTATCCGTATATTCCTTCTGGGTTTCTTGCGTAGTACCGGGTCGTTGACACGGTAGGACGTTTTGAGTAAGGTTTGAGTATAAAAATATAGATTTACTTCCTAATAGGAGGGTTCTGATGAAAGTCGCTATCAATGGTTTCGGGAGGATCGGCCGCCTCGTTTTTCAGGCCATTGTCGATCAAGGTCTGCTCGGTAAGGACAAGATCGACGTCGTAGCAGTCGTCGATATCTCCACCGACGCCAAGTATTTCGCCTATCAGCTCAAGTACGATTCCATCCATGGCCGCATGAATGCGGACATCTCCGCCCAAAAGAGCGATCCCTCGCTCGCCGAGGAGGACACTCTGGTCGTCAACGGCCATGAGGTGAAGTGCGTCATGGCCGAGAAGGAGCTCAAGAACCTTCCTTGGGCCAAGCTCGGCGTCGAGTACGTCATCGAGTCCACCGGCCTCTATACGAACGAGAAAGCCTGGGGCCACCTCGAGGCTGGCGCCAAGCGCGTCATCATCTCCGCTCCCGCTAAGAGCGCCGACGAGACCAAGAAGATCCCGACCTTCGTCATGGGCGTAAACCAGGAAAAGTACGATCCTTCCAAGCACGTGGTCGTGTCCAATGCATCTTGCACCACGAACTGCCTCGCCCCCGTTGTACATGTCCTCCTCAAGGAAGGCATCGGCGTGGATAAGGGCCTCATGACGACCATCCACTCGACCACCGCGACCCAGAAGACGGTCGACGGCGTCTCGAAGAAGGATTGGCGCGGCGGACGAGCGGCTTCCAACAACATCATCCCCTCGACCACCGGAGCGGCCAAGGCTGTCGGCGAGGTCCTCCCCGAGACCAAGGGCAAGCTCACCGGCATGTCCTTCCGCGTCCCGACCCTCGATGTCTCCGTTGTCGACCTGACCTTCACCGCCGCTCGCGACACCTCCATCGAGGAGATCGACGGCCTGCTCAAGAAGGCCTCCGAGTCCTACCTCAAGGGCGTGCTCGGCTACGCGGACGAAGAGCTCGTCTCGACTGACTTTATTCACGATAATCGCTCCTCGATCTACGACAGCCTCGCCACCAAGCAGAACAACCTGCCCGGTGAGAAGCGCTTCTTCAAAATCGTGAGTTGGTACGACAACGAGTGGGGATATTCCAACCGCGTCGTCAACCTCCTCTCCTACATGGCCTCGAAGAAATAACGAGGCAGCGGCCGCAAGGCTAGTCTAGCCACGCGTACCGTAAGGCTGCCTGGGATTCAAACTCCGGGCAGCCTTTTTCGTTGCATCGCGAATCATATCGGAGGCAATCGCATGATCAAGACCGTCAAGGACATTCAACTCAAGGGCAAGCGCATCGTCATGCGCGTCGACTTCAACGTCCCCATGAAGGACGGCAAAGTGCAGGACGATACCCGCATCGTCGCCGCCATCCCCACGATCAAGTACGTCATGGACCAAGGCGCCAAGTCTCTCGTCCTCATGTCCCACCTGGGCGATCCCAAGAAGGACATGAAGAAGGCGAAGGAGAAAGCCGAGAAGGACGGCAAGTCCTTCGACGAGGCGAAGTATATCGCCGGCAAGCACCGTATGGCCCCGGTAGCGGTCTACCTCGCCGAGAAGCTGGGCAAGCCCGTGGTCTTCGCGGGCGAGGACGGCTGCTTCGGCAAAAAGGCCTTCATCGAAGGACAGAAGGACGGCACGATCGTCATGCTCGAGAATACGCGCTTCCATAAGGAAGAGACGAGCGATGACCCGGCCGAGCGCGACAAGCTCGCGAAGGAGCTCGCCACTTACGGCGAGGTTTTCGTGAACGACGCCTTCGGCACCGCCCACCGCGACCACGCCTCCACCGCCAGCATCGCGAAGTTCATGAAAGTGGCCGTCGGCGGCTTCCTCATGGAGAAAGAGGTCGCCTATCTCGAGCCTATCGTGACGAACCCCAAGAAGCCCCTCGTGGCCATCATCGGTGGCGCCAAGGTTTCCTCGAAGATCGCCGTGCTCGAGTCCCTGCTCAAGAACGCCTCCGCCCTCGTGATCGGCGGCGGCATGGCCTACACCTTCCTCAAGGCCCAGGGCCACACGGTCGGCAAGTCCTTGGTCGAGGACGATCAGATCGACACCGCGAAGAAGATCCTCGATGCGGCCAAGAAGGCCAAGGTCGAGATCGTCCTCCCCGTCGACCATGTCTGCTCCGACAAGTTCGACGCCGCGGCCGCCCCCGTCGCCGTCGACGGCCTGGACATTCCCGACGGCCTCATGGGCATGGATGTCGGCCCGAAGACCGTCGCCACGTACAAGGCCGTCATCGCCACCGCGAAGACCGTCGTATGGAACGGCCCCGTGGGTGTCTTCGAGTTCGACAATTTCGCGAAGGGCACCGGAGAGGTCGCCAAGCTCGTCGCCGAGGCTACGGGCAGGGGGGCCATCACTGTCGTGGGCGGCGGCGATTCCGTCGCGGCCGTCAACAAGTTCGGCCTCGCCTCCAAGATGAGCCACGTCTCCACCGGCGGCGGCGCCAGCCTCGAGCTTCTCGAGGGCAAGAAGCTGCCTGGAATAGAAGTCTGTCGAGCGTAGCTCGACGCGAGCGTAAATATTGATCGCTCGGCGCGGGCCTAATTGTTGTTGCGGGGCTGTCTGGAAAATAATTTCTGGACAGTCCCCTTTTTATAGTTTTTTTGTTTGTGTTTAATTCGTTCACTTTTCGCGGTCATGCCACGCCGCGCTGCACAATTCGAGATATTCGCGTTTGGCTGCGAGAGAGTCGTCCCTTGGTGGTGCAATGCCTTTCCCACTCATGTGCGAAATCAATCTATACCAGCTATCGAAGTACGCGTAAATCTCGAGCAGTTCGCTGAAGTAGGCGATGTCCTGAATTGACGCCATAATTGAGGTGAGGATTTTCGGTTCATTCTCGAGGGAAATGACTTCCATCGCGAAGGCACGACCCTTTCCGTCGCGTTCTATTCCCCTAATGGCCTTGATGCCGGCTATCGTATCCTCTATCACCACGCATTCGGTCCCGCCGTCCCCGCAAAGGGATATCGCCTGTGCGTACAGTGCGAGGTTTGGATATTTATCGTCCTCGAAAACGGTATTTTCGATCAGTTCCCATGGTTTCACCACCTTACATAAGGAACTGAATATGATATCGGTGGGCTTCCTGTTCGCTATGAACGTGCAGTGGAATGTTCCCGATCCCAGGATATCAGGTAAACATAGAATGTTCCGCGGTACTCCTGTTGCGGCCCTCGATTCGCCGCAGCGAAGAATGATCGATTTGCCTCCCGTGGCGAACCTCGCTTCTCTGATGTTCGCAGGGCAGTCGGATTCAAGGTGAAAGGTATCGCCTACGCAATACATGATCGCTTCCATGTTCACTCCTCACTAATGAGGCAAATAGAGTAACTGTGCCAAGGGCTGAAACGCAGAGACCGATGAACAGCGTCTTAGCGACGCCGTATCGTTCCAGCGCGATGCCGCCGAACAGACTCGCGAATACGCCGCTGAGCGTAATTGCTCCCATTATGAATGTCTGCCCTTTCACCAAGTCGCGCGGCGATAGTGTTTTCTCTGCGTAGTAGGTAGCCGCCGGAATGAAAAGGGCGTAGGCACCAAGCTGGAAAAACTGGGCGACATAGAGCGGCTCCACGGAATGCGCACAAAAGGTCACCAAATGCTTAAGAAGAAACATGATACCTGATAGTTTTAGAGCGGTTGCACATCTGATTCGCTCCTTGAAAAACCAGAATGCGACCATGACGGGGAGTTCGAGAATTGCCGCCAGACCCAGACAATTCCCCATTTGCGCGGTATCTCCGTGTACGTTCATGATGATTCTGACAAAGAAAGTATTGATGAGTGAGTGGTCGAAGAAGATCAAGAAAACGCTTACGGAGAAAAGGGAAAATTTCACGTGTGTACGGGCAAAACGAATACTTCCGTCGGACCGTGTATCTTTCACCAGATTGTTTTCAGTACGAACTTTGTCTGTTTCGAGTGTCAGCACATTGCATGTATTGTTTCTTCCTTGAAAAAACAGGACGAAGAGGAAAAACGCGCTGGAAATAACGACAAAGAAGAGGGGTACGAGAGTGGCCCCCTGGAACTTAACGGCCTTTCCGACTACGACCGCCGCGAGCGCGTAGGAAAGCGATCCGATTCCCCGTGCGAACCCAAAGTTGATCTCATCGCCGCTCGTCCGAGGGACGAAACAGAGGGAATTGATAAACGGCTGCATCATCACGAGAATCGCCAGACTGGCGACGATCAGACCGGCGACAGGCTCCCGGTTGTCTGAAAGCAGACTGAGGGCAATGGATGCAGCAAGAAGCGTTCCTGACGAAGCAGTCACGATAGTACCTACGGACATTCGTCTAGAGGAATCCGCCAGAGAGGCCAGAACGAATTGGAGAAAAACGGCGAGGACGCTTCCTGCCGCCAGGATGATGCCGATTTCGGAATCGGTGTATTTTTTTTGGAGCAAAAACAGAGCCGCAAAACTGGCCAGAACGCAGTATGCCATCCAGTACGATCCCTGCAACGCGGCGTATTTTCCGTTCAGAAACGCCAGTCGAATTTTCGCGTGGATTTTCATCTTCCTCCCAGTCGAGCCCATGAAGCCATCCGGATACTAAGACTATACGGCACCATATAGTTGGGAAAAAGCGAAATACCGCCATATACTATGACAAAAGCGACAGGATAAACTCGATCAGAGGAGTGGCGCGTGATCACGAGAACTTGTGTAACGATGAAAGACGATCAGGAGGAACGACTGCTGGGGATGAGTCAATCATTCCCGTATTCGGCTGTGTATGGGGACCTTCACGACTATGTAGGAGGATCCGTGCCTTGGCATTGGCATGAGGCCATCGAGATCATTTATATCGTGAAGGGAACCGCCCTCTTTAACGTGGGCGACGAGCGATTTTCCCTCGGGAACGGGGACGCATTATTCGTCAACGGCAACAACCTTCATATGCTGAAACCCGTCTCCGAAAGTGGACATGTCGTCTTTCATACGTTGCTGTTCGACGCAAGTTTTATTTCCGGAAGATACGGCAGCGTTTTCGAGCAAAAGTACGTGACTCCGATTTTATCCTGCCGGAATATCTCGGGCGTGAAATTCCAGCCGGGAGACACGAACCATGAACGCATGATTGGTCTACTTTGCGATGCGTACGGTTTGTCGGAGAAAGAAAATTTCGGCTATGAATTCAAAATCCGCGATTTGCTGTCCGAGGCGTGGTTGCTCGTATGGGAAGCGTCAAAGGCGAAATTGATTCCGGGAAAAATCAGAAATGACCAGGGCGCGGAAAGGGTTAAAATCATGCTCAACTACATTCACGGGAATTACATGAAGAGGATCGAACTCAAAGACATCGCGTCTTCAGCGAACGTCTGCGAGCGGGAATGCCTTCGCTGTTTCAAAAAGGCAATCTCGATGTCGCCTTTTGAGTATTTGACGCACTATCGGGTTCGGTTCGCCGCCGGGATGCTCGTCAGTTCGGACGAAACAGTCATGAACATTGGCGAGGCTGCGGGTTTCTCGTCCAGCAGCTACTTTGGAAAGAAATTTCGCTTGTTGATGGGATGCACTCCCCGGGAATACCGGAAAAGAAGCGGCGCATTACCATGAAGTACCTCTTGAATGAGGCGCGAAAAAAAGCATGAGAATTGAGCCGTCAGACTTAGTCGGAGCATCCGCCAGAGGCAGGCGAGTCTTCCGACAGACGATACGACGACGCATTTTTAAGAGCGCATCAAGCGAGTATCCAGTACCTCAAGACGATATAGACGACGATGAGGGCCGACATTCCCATTAGCAGCGCTCGCACGAGGCCGGCGCCTCGCTTTAGGACCATCCCGCTTCCTGCCTGAGCGCCGAGAGCCTGGGCTATGCCCATCGCGAGCCCCAGAGGGAAAAGAACCGAGCCAGAGGCAACGAAGACAGCGAGTGAGACGATATTGCTCGCGAAGTTCGTCGCCTTCGTCGATGCGGTCGCCTCGCGGAGATCGAGACCGGCGAGGCCGACGAAGGCCATCGCCCAGAAGGTCCCCGTGCCCGGTCCGAAGAAGCCGTCGTAGAAACCCAAGGCTAGCCCCGAGCAGGCGCTGAAAACGAGAGGGGGCAGCCTGCGCGCTCCTTCTTCGGCGCCGAAGTGCGGCTGTAGTGCCAGGAAGACGACGATGATGATGAGAAGGGCTGGAATGAGGTAGCTAAGGAAGGCCGAGGAGAGGGTGGCTGCGGTGGCCGCCCCAGCTGCGGCCCCGACAGCGGTGAAGGCGAGCGCGGGCCAAAGTCCTCGGAGACGTAGTAGGCCCGCCCGTCTGAATCGGATCGTGGCCGAGAGACTGCCGAAGCTCGACTGGAGCTTGTTCGTTCCGAGGGCGAATCGCGGAGGGAGACCTGCGGCAAGGAGGGCGGGCAAGGTGAGGATACCGCCACCGCCGGCGATGCTGTCGACGAAGCCTGCGATGGCGGCCGTCGGAACGAGGAGTGCATACGCTAAGGGTGAAAGAGAAGCCAGCATGAGGGGCCAATGCTAGGTATCCTGTCGAAGACTGTCAAGGCGAGCCCCGTCCACAAGCCCGCATTGGGCGGGCTTGTATCAGGAGCCGGGCGCCTTGTCCATATTCCCGCCGCCGATCTATACTCCCTCTACATGTTCAACAGCATTTCCGGCAGGCTCAGCGAAAAGCGAGCCGACATGATCTGCATAGATACTGGCGGGGTGGAATGGGAGATCGCGGTGCCCGCCCGCTCGGTCGACGAGTTCGGGGCCTTGGGCGAGGACGCACGCGCCTTCACTTGGCTCCATCACTACGAGGACGGCATGCGGCTCTATGGCTTCCCGACGGAGGCCGATAGAGCGGTCTTCAAGGAACTCATGAAGGTCGAAGGCATCGGCCCCAAGCAAGCCCTGCGCATCCTCTCGGGCATAAAAGCCGACGCCCTGGCCTCGGCCCTCGACGGGGACGATCTCGCCGCCCTGCAGAAGATACCGGGCGTAGGGCCAAAGATGGCGCAGAAGATGATGCTCGCGCTAAAAGGAAAACTCATGAGCGCGGAGGATGTTTCGGCCGGAGCCTCCGACAGGGGCGGCGCCTGGGCGGATGTTGTGCGCGCCTTAGTCGACATGGGTTACGACCGCAAGGCCGCGGATAAGGCGGTAGCCGCCGCAGCCAAGGACGCGGCGGGCAAGGGAACGGTCAAGGCCGGCGAAGGCGAGCGCGAAATATTCCGTCAGGCCCTTCTTGCGCTCTCGACGGGGGCCTAGCACCAGTGTCCCATCCGATGGATCCCGAGTTCGACTCAGGCCAGGACGAGCGCGAGCTCTCCCTCCGCCCCAAGCTTCTTTCCGAGTTCCAGGGCCAGACCGCCCTCAAGAAGAACCTCGAGGTCTTCATCCGCGCCGCGCGAGAAAGGGGAGAGGCCCTCGACCATCTCTTCCTCATGGGGCCGCCGGGGCTAGGCAAGACGACGCTCGCGCAGGTCGTCGCGAATGAGCTCGGAGCGGAATTCAAGCCCACGAGCGCGCCCGCCCTCGACAAGCCCAAGGACCTCGCGGGCATACTCACGACGCTCAAGGAGAACTCGGTTTTCTTCATCGACGAGATACACCGCCTCAAGCCGGCCCTCGAGGAGATGCTCTATATCGCAATGGAAGACTTCGAGCTCGATTGGGTGATAGGGCAGGGCCCCGCCGCGCGCACGGTGCGCATACCCGTGCCTCCTTTCACGCTCGTAGGCGCGACTACCAAGGCCGGCACCGTCTCAGCGCCGCTCTCGAGCCGTTTTGGAATCTCGCTGCGCTTCGGCTACTACGAGGCGGGCGAGCTCGAGTCCATAGTGCACAGGTCGGCAGGCATCCTCGGGGTCGAGATAGAAGAGGACGCCTCGCGCCTGCTTTCCTCCTGCAGCAGGGGCACGCCGCGCATCGCGAACAGGCTTCTTAGGCGTATGCGCGACTTCGCCCAGATAGAGGGCAATGGGAGCATAACGCGCAAGGTAGTGCAGAGCGGCCTCGAACGACTCGAGATTGATGAGCTCGGCCTCGAAAAGCTAGACCGCGATATTCTGCGCGCGATCATACAGAAATACGCAGGCGGGCCCGTCGGGGCCGAGACCCTCGCGATCACGGTGGGCGAGGGCGTGGACAGCCTCGAGGACTTCTACGAGCCCTACCTCATTCAGGCGGGGCTCGTGGCGCGCACCTCGCGCGGCCGCGTCGCTACGGCGGCGGCATACCGCCACCTCGGTTTGGAGATTCCCAGTGAGGACGGACGACTTCTCTTTTGAACTTCCCGAAGAGCTCATAGCCCAGCATCCCGCCGCGCACCGCGGCGAGTCCCGACTCATGATTCTGGACCGCACTACCGGCGCGTGGCAGCACGAGATGGTGTCCCGTCTCGCGGACTATATCGAGTCTGGCACGGTCATGGTCTTCAACGACAGCCGCGTGCGCAAGGCGCGCATCTATGGCATCGCCCAGGACACGGGGGCCAAAACCGAGTTCCTCCTTCTGAAACGGTTGCCCGCGGCCAGCGCGGCCGAGGCGGGCGGCGCGCGGTGGGAAGCGCAGACGACAAAACTCAGGAAGCAGAGGCCGGGGCGGCGCTACTCGCTTCCCGAAGGCGTGACCGCGATAGTCGAAGGCCCCGGGGAGCTGAGCGTCGAGGGACAGTTCGATACGATTCGCCTGCACTTCGAGCCTGCGATAGACGACGCCTATCTCGAGCGCTCGGGCCACGTCCCCCTGCCTCTCTATATAAAGCGTGACGACGAAGCGGAGGACGAAGAGCGCTACCAGACTGTCTATTCGAAAGAGATCGGCTCCGCCGCCTGCCCGACCGCGGGCCTGCACTTCACGGATGAGCTTCTCGCGCGCCTGGACGAGCGGGGCGTCAGGCGAACGACCGTCACTCTCCATGTGGGTCTGGGCACCTTCCTCCCCGTGCGCTCAGAAAACATTGAGGACCACGCCATGCACGAGGAAGAATACACCGTTCCCGACGCGACCGTAGCCGAGGTCATGGCGGCCAAGACAGAAGGCCGGCCGGTCCTCGCCGTGGGCACGACAAGCATGCGGACGCTCGAGTCCGCTTGGGAGGGCGGGCTGGCGGGGGCGGGCGGCCGCCTCCGCGCGGGACACGGCAGTACGCGCATCTTCATCTACCCCGGCTACCGTTTCAAGGCAGTGGACAAGCTCTTCACGAACTTCCACACCCCTAAGTCCACGCTCCTCATGCTCGTCTCGGCCTTCGCGGGACGCGATCATATACTAAGCGCCTATGAAGAGGCCGTGCGCGAACGCTACCGTTTCTTCAGCTATGGTGACGCGATGCTGATCAAGTAGCGTCGCCGCTAGTACGTGCTGCCGTCCATCTTCTCGAAGTCGGCCCGCACCTTGCGTAGGCGCGTTAGCTGATTCCCGATGATCTCCGCATAGTCGAGCTCTCCCGTATCAATGCGGTAAGCCTCGTCCACTAGATACTCAGCGTCGTCGAGGGTAGTCCAGCGCATGGCCATGGCCTTCTTGGCGAGCTCTTTGGCCTCCGGCCAATAGGCGAGTGCCGCTTCATAGGCGGACTCGGCGGTCTTGAGGCTATCGAGGTTCTGCTCCTTCCACGGGGCATTATAGAAGTAGGCGACGCGTTTGTCGAACTTCGACCCGAGGATGAGGTGCTGCTCGATGAGCTTCAGGTCGAGGTGCATATCGAGGAGGTAGCGATAGCGCTCCCAGTGCGTCTTGTCCTCGATCTTCGCGATGGCGTAGAGGGGATTGCAGAAATCAGCCTTCTTGGCCATCTCGAGCCAGTAGATATTCTCGATGGCGTCGTCGGGGTATTCGATGTAGTGCACATGGTAAAGCTTGTAATATTGCTCTTTATAGTACACCGGATAGGCCGCCGCCGGCGGCGCGGCGCCGAGAAGGGAAGAGGCGAGGAGCGCGAAGGCCAGGAGGAGACGCCGATTCATACATATTGAGTATCGGCAGTCCAGAGCCGACTATATAGTGAGAGGATCTGCGAAACTTCCTCGAGCCTTCGGTTGTTTATTCCCCGTACTCCAGTTCGACGCCGAGCTTCTCGCCGATCGCGCTTCTGATAGCCGATGCGACGACCTCGACCGGACTGGATGCATCGACGATGGCGATGCTCATGTCCGAGTCGGCATAGCGATCGATAGCCTGCTTATAGGCCGTCCGGACCTTCTCCTGGAAGGGCAGCTCCTCGAATATGTCGAGGCTCGCCCGAGAAGCTAAGCGTTCCATGGAGAGTTCGGGGCGGATGTCGAAAAATATGAGCAATGCGGGCAGGGGAAAGCCCGAGTTGAGCTCGAAGGCGAGCTCGGGGCCACAGGCTACGCCCTGATAGGCCAGGCTAGAGAATATATAGCGGTCACAGACGACCGTCTCGCCTCGATCGAGGTGCTCGAGTATGCCGTCTTTGCCGCGCAGGTGCTCGTTGCGGTCCGCCGCATAGAGACGGGCAAGGGTTCCCGGATCGCGGGCGAGCTCGCCAGTGAGTATCCGGCGGATGAGCAGTCCCTCGGGACGGTCGGTCGGCTCACTGGTGATCCAATGCGGGACTCCGGAGCGCTTTAACGATCGCCCTAGGATCTTGAGCTGGGTCGTCGTGCCGGCTCCGTCGCCTCCTTCGAAGACGATGAAGCGCTCGAGGGGCGGCAGCAATGGGGTTTTCATGGGGTTCAAGGTTAGCCCGAAGGGGCTTAGAGACGCAAGCGAGGCGTATTAAATGCCCGCAATGATGACGGAGGGCCGGAGAGCGTGCTATCGTGGAGGATACGAGCATCGTTGTCATGAAACGCGCCTTACCCGCTCTCTTCGCCCTAGGCCTTATAACGCTTGCGGGTTTACTCGTCATGCCCAAGCTAAATGAGGCTACGAGCCGGGCTGTCTCGGCAGGCTTAGCAGGCCTGCGCGGCCGCATCGAGGACCGCTTGGGTTTATCTTTTTCTTTCGACGCGCTTTCTCCATCGATCCTCCGATCCGCATCCTTTTCTCGACTCGCCATCACCGCTCCCGGCGGTAGGACTATCCTCTCGGCTCGCAAGATGCGCGTGCGCTACGACTTCTTTGCGCTAGCGTGCGGAAAGGGCTCGGTCCTTTCAGGCCTCGACTTAAGCGACGTGAACATCGATCTCCGATTGCCCGAGGACGAGGCCCTCTTGGGCCGTCTCTCATCGCTTTTCTCTGGAGGCGGCGGGCCCATGCCCAAGATAGTCGTCTCCGGGGAAAACGTAACCGCGAATATCTCTGCCGAGGGGCTCGGAGCGGCTTCCTTCGTCGCGCGCAATATCGGCTTCTCCACCGTGGAGGAAGAGCCGAGCGTGGTCCTGGAGGGTCGCTTCTCGCTGACGCCCACGAATACGAGAATAGGTCAGATATCCGGCCCTCTATCCGTATCGGGATCGCTCGCGCGCGATTTCAAGAGGGCGCGTGTGGATCTCTCGGCCGCGGCCGAGTCCCGCGACTTCTCGCTCAAGACCCAGCGCTTCGAGCTCGTCTACGGGGACGACGAGCTCGTCCTCACCAAGATTAAGGATCGCTCTCCCCTGGATGCGGTCGTGCGCCTATCCTTCGCGGGGAAGGAGTCCTCAATCTCGTTCAAGATGGACGGCTATACGCCCTCGCGCAGCCTCAGGCTCATGGGGGGCTACGCTTCCTTCGAGTCTTGGTTCGAGTTGCCCTATACCGGAAGCCTGACGCTCAAGGCGCCGGGCTTGAATCTCTCCGCCTTCAGCTATGAGGCCGATCTTTCCGGCTCTCTGCCCGGCCGCCTCATCCCCGGCGGGGGCGGCTCCTCCGCGCGCGCTAGTATCGCGTTCAAGGGCGACGGCCGTTCTTTATCAGTCAATAGGCTCAGGATCGAGCGAGGCGATGAGTTCCTTTCCTACGCGGGCAGTTTCCGCTTCGCCGACCTCGCGCCCGATGGCGTCGTCGATCTTCGCTTTTCCCCCGTGGAAGGCGCGCCCGAGATCGCCTCGTCGATACGCATATTCGGCCAAGGAGGGGAGTACGCGGCCTTGGCCGACGAGCTTTCGGTGAGCGGCGCGACCTTCAAGGATATCGCCGTCACTGCGGCGCATAAGGGCGACCAGCTCGACTTCAATCTATCCTTCCGGCCTCCCTCCTCAAGCGAGGCCGAGCCCAAGGTCGCGCTTCCTGTCACCAGCTTCTCAGGCGAGGCCGGCGCCTCGCAAGCGATGAGCCTCATTCGCTGCGAGGGCTCCGCTACCCTCGGCTCGAGCCCGAGCCTCGAGCTATCCCTCGACTTCGAGTCCTTGGACCTCGGGCCGCTTAAGGAGCTCCTCGCCGCGATGACCGACAACGAGGGGACAGCCTCGATACTCTCGAGCTTCAAGCTCGGGGGCAGTGCGTTCGCGACGAGCGATTTCAAACGCCTATCCTGGACCGCCTCGGACTTGACCCTGGTCTCTCGCCTCGTACCGGGCGCCTATGCCCTCCTTTCCCTTTCCGGCACGACGACGAGCGTGCAAATCAAGCGCGCCCTCGTCTCCGTCTCGGGCTATTCGGTAGAGGGTTCAGGCAAACTAGATTTCTCCGATGCCAAAAGGCTACTCTTCGAGTCGCAGATCTCCCTGAAGGACATACCCTATTCGCTACGAGGAAGTGTTACCCAGGAAGGGCTCTTCATTAATGGAGACTATGGACTATCGCTCTCTGCCCGACGGGAGGGGAAAGACACCGAAATTTCTGCCAAGATGCGAGGTTTACCCCTGCCGGTCGCCGGAGGGATCTTTCTCACGTCCATGGATCTCGAGGGGCGCTTCGCTTCCATCGACGATTGGGACGCCGAACTCGGCGATCTCGCGCTCGTGCCTACAGGCGAGCAGATCGCCTCCCTACCGAAAGTCGAGATCGCCGGAAGCTTCGCTCCCTCAAAGGCAAGGCTTTCAAAGATCGACATCGAGGACCGCTTTTCCTCTCTCTTGGGGACTGGCGACTTGCGCTACTCTCTTGGGGATTCGCCCTCGGCCTCCCTGTCGGCTACTCTTGCCGCGGCCGCTCTCAGAGCAGAAGCTCAGAGCGCGGCAGTGAAAACCGTCGGCGCGCTTCCCTCGGAATCGTATAAGGTCGATCTGTCGTATTCGAAGGGCCGTTGCGAAGGCATCGCGGATTTTGTTGCCTCGCCCCTCGCAAGGTTGGGCAAGTTTCCCTTAAGCGGTTCGGTAGACGGGCGTGTAGCGATATCCGGGCCCTTGTTCGATCCTTCTGTGGACTTCTCGCTCTCGCTTCGGGACGGCGGCTACTTGGATCAGAGCTTGGTTCTCTCAATAGTCGGGACCTATGTCTCACAGCTGATCGAGCTGCAAGACCTGTCTGGGACGTATCAAGGACAGACGATCAGCGGCGGGAAAGGGCGATTCTCCCTTGCCGACGCGAGTGGCGAGATCGCGCTACGTTTCGCGGGTAGCTTCGGCGGGAAAAGCCTTTCCTTCTCCCTCGACGCAAAGGGATCTTCGGGTAAGGAAGGGAAGGGTGACCTCGATCAGATGCTCTCGCACTATTCCATCTCGGGCGAGCTGGGCTCCTTGACCTACGGGACCTCAGTCGTCGGAACCTGGCCCTTCTCGATCTCCTCTACATCCTCGTCGATCGCCGTCGTCGGAGGTGCCTCGAGCGAAGTGAAATTCAGGTACTTCGAGAACGGTATCATTTCAGCCAGTTTGCGTTCTCCCTTCCCGATACTGGCGGACCTCTCCGGGCTCTACGACGGTAAGAAGGTGGATCTCTCGGTACAAGACCTTGCCTGTGACATGAGCCTCGTCTCCCAGTTTCTGCCGCCAGACCTCGTCAGGATTACGACGGGCAAGGCGCATGGCGGATTTTCCGCGATAGGGCTTGCAAGCGATCCCGAGATCACGGGCGAGATCGATCTCGAAGGCGTTACGGTGAAGGTCCCCGGTTGGATCATGGACGAGATAGGCCCCTTCTCGACGTCCATTGTTGCACGGGGGCGCAAGATTGACTTCTCTGTGGCCCGTGCTGCGATAGGAAGAGGCTTCATGGCACTCGACGGACAAGGAACCTTCGATCATTGGCTGCCCTCGGGGCTGACCCTGTCGGCGCGCAACATTGCGGGCTCGACCACTCGGATCGACGCGACGATCATGGGTATCCGCGCCAAGGGGGACGCCTCTATAGCGCTCAAGATGGCGTTCCAAGGCGACATTCTAGCCATCGACACGGACATCTTCCTTGAGAAGGCCACTGTCCTCGTGAGCCAGGAAGCCTTAGGCGGCGGAGGGGGAAGCGGCCCTATGTCCCCTTCTTCGCTTTACTTTCAAGTTGCGGCTAACGTACACTTCGGCAGGGCGGTCCAGGCCTCCTTTTCTCCTATGTCTATTCCCATTCTGACGGGCTACACCGACCCTTCGAGCGTCCTAGCTATAAATTACGACCAAGCATCCGATAATTTTTCTCTCAAGGGAACGCTGGGCCTGCGCGGTGGCGAGGTCTTCTACGGGCAGCGCGATTTCTTCCTGAAGAGCGGGAAAGTCGTATTCAACGAGGGGGAGGGTCGCTTCGATCCCAGGGTAACTCTCCTCGCCGAGCTGCGCGATAGCAACGAAGACGGGCCGGTCGTTATCTCGCTACGTACGGATAATGCGCCCATCTCGAGCTTCACTCCCGTCTTGAGCTCAGACCCTGTGCTGACTCAGGCGCAAATAATGGCCATCCTCGGTCTTGGCTCCTCCACGGACGGAAGCAGCCTCGATATGAAGAAAGTGTTCATTGCGGGAAGCGAACTCATACCGCAGCTCAACGTGACCCACGTCGTGGAGGACAAGCTGCGCGACTTTACGGGCCTCGATATTATCTATCTGCAAACTCAAGCACTCGGACAGTGGCTGGCTGACGTGGCCGGTCAATCACCCGCAAGTACGTTCGGACAATACTTCGACCAATCAGAGCTCTATGTCGGAAAATATCTGACCGACTCGATCTTCTTGCACGGATCAGTGAGCCTGCAGGAGGTGTCCCCTCTTGCCGGTTTCGACAGTTTAAAAATATACTCGGAACTCGGCGTGGAAATGGATGCCCCTTTCGGGCGCCTCACATGGACGCTCACGCCCGATAACGGATGGAATAACCTGCAAGTCGGTGACCAGAGCCTCAGCATGAGCCTCGGCCTCAGCTGGAGGATCTCCTATTAAGTATGAGGAGTACCATGAAGCGATTCGTGATTTTAACCACCCTTTTCCTCGCTGCCACTGCGCTATCGGCTCAATCTGCCTCCTCGGGTGGTTCTGCCAGCGACACTGCTACTCCGGCCGCTACTACTCCGGCCGCTGCTAGCCCGGACGTTACTACGCCGGCCGCTACTAGCCCGGCCACTACTAGCCCGGCCACTACTAGCCCGGCCACTACTAGCCCGGCCACTACTAGCCCGGCCACTACTAGCCCGGCCACTACTAGCCCGGCCGCTACTACTCCGGCCGCCGATTGGTTTTGGGGCAAACCCATAGACTCTGTGCAGTGGGAAGGCGTCGTACACGCTGACAAGCGTGAGCTCGAATCTGCGGTCAAGCCCTATATCGGCAAGGAATTTACCGAGTCTCTATGGATGGAACTTCAGTCCAAGCTCTATGAGCTCGACTGGTTTGAGAAGATCGAGCCGACGGCCTTGCCCTCGAGCGACGCGAAGGCTCGCGTAATCATCAAGTTCACAGTGGTCGAGAAGCCGGCCATCGAGACGGTTCGCGCTGTCGGCAACGCGGGCATCAAGTCGAGCGACATTCTCGACGCGGTGACCGAGAAGGGCGGCGACATCTATAACCAGTCGAAGACTAAAGTGGACGAGCTCGCCGTCCGGCGCCTCTATCTCGAAAAGGGTTACCCGGACGCGACCGTGTCCTCGAGTACTTCGAAAGGCAAGGCCGCCAACACAGTCGTCCTCACCTTCAATGTCTCTGAGGGCTCTCAGGTCGACATCAAGGAGATTCGCTTTACCGGCAACACCGCAGTCTCTTCGCAGACGCTCAAGGGCAAGATGAGTCTTAAGGAGGCGGGCTTTCTCCAGAACGGCGCCTTTCAGGAGTCCAAGCTCGAGGACGACAAGAAGGCCATTGTCGACTACTACAAAAGCCGAGGCTACGTCGACGCGGCCATCGATGACGTCGTGCGCAGCTACGAGAAGGACGCCAAGACTTCCAAGTCCCGGCTTGTACTCACGATCGCCGTGCGCGAAGGCAAACAGTGGAGCTTCGGAGGAATCAAGTTCGAGGGCAACTCGATCTTCTCGACCGAAAAACTCGCGAGCTACATCAGCGAGAAGCCCGGCGCGGTCCTAAACTACACGAAACTCCAGCAGGAAAAGGCCAAAATCGACGACCTCTACTACGAGTCGGGTTATATATTCAACTCGCTCACTCTCGACGAGAGCCGGGACGAGGAGAAGCTCTCCATCACCTACACACTGAAAATCGTCGAGCAGGACCGCGCCCATATCGAGAGCATATCCTTCAAGGGCAACAAGAAGACTAAAGACTTCGTCCTCTATCGCGAGTTTCCCCTCGAAGTCGGTGACGTCTTTTCCAAGGCTAAGGTTATGGAAGGACTGCGCAACCTTTATAACTTGCAGTACTTCTCCGCGATCGATCCGCAGATGTTCCCCGGCTCATCAGACAATCTCATGAACCTCGTAGTATCCGTCGAGGAACAGAGCATGGCCGATGTCCAGTTCGGCGTGACCCTAAGCGGCATCGGCGAGCCCAATAATACCTTTCCCGTCTCACTCTTCGCGAAATGGGACGATCGGAACTTTCTCGGCAACGGTAACGATTTTTCGGTCGAGGCGGATGCCGCCACTGATAAACAGGTGCTGACCTTAGGCTATACCGACAAGTACTTCTTCGGCCCCAAGTTTTCTGGCGGCGTGAATCTCTCCCTGTCGCACAAGACGCTCCAGACGGGGCAGGACAGCATCGCGCCCCTCTTCGACGACGGAGTGCCCGATCCCTTCACTACGCCCCAGAGCGGCGGCTACTCCCTCTCGGTCATTCCCTCGGCCTACCTCATGCCCTATGAGAATTGGGATCTCTCCCTAGGCTTTACGACGGGCTATACGTTCCACACTGCCGTAGGAGATCTCGGGTTCGGCGGGGCTCTATCCTTCGGCTATGGCATGAAGGACTACGATGATAGTCACTATCGCCCCGCTTCTGAGTACCTGCGCACTTATAGGGACCAGTGGCGCCTTGGCAACAAGATCATCGAAAGGACCACTCTCAACAACCTCGACCTTTCGTACAACCCGAGCAATGGCTACTTCGCCAGCGAGAAGCTGACCTGGGCCGGGCTCCTCCCTGGGGAACTAGAGTCACAGCAGTATATAAAAAGCGAGACCAAGCTCGAGGCCTACGCGACGCTGTTCAATTTACCTGTCTTCGAGGGCTGGAGCCTCAAAATGGTGCTTGGAGTCCACACCGACTTCCAGAGGCTTTGGGATAAAAGCTTCGGCGACGATCCGACGGTCACCGACGATTGGCTCTATATCGACGGTGCCTTCAACGCCCGTGGCTGGACAGTCCTCTACGGCCTCGAGGGCATCGGCCTTTGGGAGAATTGGCTCGAGCTGCGCATGCCTATTGTTGAACAGTTCATCTGGCTCGATGGATTTCTCGACGCTGCGGCTCTTCAGACCGAGGGGGGCATGGTGGACATGACCCAATCCACGCCGGTTGTGGACTCCAATAACACCTTCGCCAACTTAAACTGGGACGACATGGCCTTCTCTGTCGGGTTCGGACCTCGCTTCTCTCTTCAGCAGTTCCCCTTCAGATTCTACTTGGCCTGGAAGTTCACCTACAATCCGAGCAACGGTATCAGTTGGGTGAACACGACCCCTGTGATTGTCATCAGCGTTACGCAGCCCCTGTGAGCCTAAAGGAGGCATAAGACGATGCGCAGGAAAAGAGCTCTGATCCTCGTCGCTCTCGTAGCTTTCTCCGCAGCCGCTTTCGGGCAGCAGATCACGAGAATTGCTGTCGTGGACCTCTCGAAAGTGATTGCCGCCTGCTCGAAGGACGCGCAGGCGGTCAAGGATTTCGAGCAGAAGAAGTCGGAGGTTCAATCCGATATCGACAGGATGAGCGCGGATATTGTACAGCTAATGACACAGAGGGCCGAGGCGGACAAGGCCGGTGACAAAGCTGCCTCCCAGAAGTACAAGGCCGAGCTCGATGCGCGCAAAAAAACGCTCACGGACTTCGTGAACGCCAAGCAGGCCGAGCTCGACGCCGAAGCCAAGAAACTCGGATCGACAGACGCCTTCTCTCAAGACCTGTACAAGCAGATTCAAAACGTTGCCGAAACCGAGGGATACTCGCTCGTGCTTAACCTAAAAAGCGGTGACAGCGTGATGAACGCGGTGTTATGGTATAGTCCAATGATCGACATCACCTCGGACGTCATTCAAGCATTGACCAAGGGCAACGCCAACTAGCGATGATGGGAGCAGCCGAATCGAGAACGCTTACGGCTTTTTCCCTTCCTCGGCATCGACGGCACTTTTAAGGACAGAGGTCAGGGTCGAAAAACGCTTGCGGTTTTCGTCCGAGAGGCCTGAGAGCTCTTCGTGTGCGTCCAGGAGGAAGCGGGCGCTCGCTCGGTTCTCCCCGGAAAGCCTAGGAAGGTCGCCAGGGTAGGGGAATGCTTCTTCGGATATCTCTACCATGCCGATGACGCCGATCGTGCGCAGAAGGCCCTTGCAAGCGTCGTTAACCCCGAAGAGGACCATCGCCCTGCGCTCCCCCGAAGCGGAAAGGCGGGCAAATCGCTTCTGCGTGCCTACGATGAGACCGAGGAAGGTCGAATCCATGTATTCGCAGTCCGCAAGGTCGAGGTATACCTTCTCGACCTGCGGAGCGCCCTCGAGGCGCTCGAATACGACGGCCTTGAGCGGAGGGCAGACGAGGGCGGTCACATGCCCTCTAGCCCTCATGAAGATCGTCGACCCCTCGGACTTGTAGAAAACCGCCTCTTCCACGGTCCCTCCTTCGTCATATGCATTGAAGACTACAATCTTCACGGCTATAATGCAACGACATGGTCGAGCGAACCCCACTCATGGAGCAATACCGCGCAATCAAGGCTCGGCATAGAGACGCAGTCCTCTTCTTCAGACTCGGCGATTTCTATGAAATGTTCTCCGAAGACGCCGTCGAAATCTCCGCCCTCCTCGATCTCACCCTTACCCATAGGCAAGACCAGCCTATGTGCGGCATACCCTACCACGCGGCAAAACCCTACATAGCCCGTCTTCTCAAGTACGGCAAGAAGATAGCTATCTGCGAGCAACTTACCGAACCGGGCGTGGGCAAGGGGCTGGTCGAGCGCGATGTCATCGAAGTGGTCACTCCAGGCACTACGCTCGAAGAGGACTTCCTCGACCAGGCCTCGAACAACTACCTGGTGGCGGCCTGCCGGATCTCCGGGTGTCTGTGCCTGGCCTACCTCGACCTGTCGACGGGTGAGTTTCGTGCCTTTTCACGACCCGAAGAAGGGAAGATCGCCCAAGGCGCCGCCCTTCGTTCCGAGCTCTATCGCCTTTCTCCGCGCGAAATGCTCGTCCAGCAGTCCCTCCTCGAGTCGTCAGAAATAGCCGACGCGATAGGCGAAATCGAAGGACTCGTGGTGGACAAGTATCCCGATTGGAGCTTCGATCCAGTGCAAGCCGCCGAGGATATCGCGCATCGCTTCGGCGTTGCCTCCCTCAAGGGCTATGGCTTCGAGGAGGGCGCTCCCGAGATCGCCGCGGCGGGCGTGCTCCTGCGCTACGTGGACGAGACCGCCCGCGCCGCCTCTCCCCAGCTCTCGCCTCCCTTGCCGTATCGGGGAGACGAGTACGTTTCCATAGACGAAGGCAGCCGAAAGAACCTCGAGCTCGTCAGGAATATGAGCGACTCGGGGCGTGCCTTCAGTCTCATTTCGGTGCTCGACTATACGAAGACCGCTCCCGGTGCACGCCTGCTCAAGCAGTGGCTCCTCCAGCCCCTGCGATCCCGCAAGGACGCGGAGGCGCGGCTCGATGCGGTGGAATACCTCTATCGCGACCAACGCTTATTGGGGGCGCTGCGCGAGAAGCTCGGCGGAGTCCGGGACATCGAACGGCTCTCTTCCAGGGTAGCCATGGACAAGGCCCATGCTAAGGATCTCCTCGCACTCGCGGAGTCGGTGCGCGCGTGTGAGGGAGCGCTCTCCTTGCTTCGCTCCTCTTCCGGAGGGGCCGATAGCTCGGCCGAAGGTATCCCCGCTGCTCTCGTGGCCGACGCTTCCGAGGAGAATGCCCTCGTGGAAGCTGCTAATGTGGCTTTACTCATCGAAAAAGCGATCAAGGACGAGCCCTCTATCCTCCTTACCGAGGGGGGGCTCATCCGCGAGGGCTACTCGGCAGAGCTCGATAGGCTGCGTTCCCTGCAATCGGGAGCGCACGAGGTTCTCGACGCCTACATCGAAGAGGAAAAGGCGGGGACTCGCATACCGAACCTCCGCGTGCGCTATAATAGGATAATCGGGTACTACCTCGAGGTATCCAAGGGCAAGCTCGACGCGGTGCCCGCCCATTTCATCAGGCGACAGTCCCTTGTCTCGGGCGAGCGATACACAACCGCTCGTCTCTCGGAGCTCGAGAGCGAGATCAACGGCGCGACCGAGCGCATGGTGGAGCTCGAGAGGAGGCTTTTCCTCGAGGTGCGCGACGCCGCCAAGGCTGCGGTCTCAGCGACATTGCTCCTGGGCAGGGCCTGGGCGGCGCGCGACTGTCTGCAGTCCTTCGCATGGGCGGCTACGACGAGGGGCTATTCGCGCCCCCGCCTCGTGGACGGTAGCGTGCTCAAGATAGTCGAGGGCCGCCACCCTGTTGTCGAGGCACATCTGCCAGCCGGCTCCTTCGTGCCCAATGGCATTGGGCTCGATGCCTCGCCATCCGCTTACGCGGATGGCGAGGCAGAAGCCGCAGGAGCGGCTTCTGCAGATTCTGCCCTGAGATCTAAAGCGGATCCGGCCTTCGCACTCATCACGGGGCCAAACATGGCGGGCAAGTCGACCTTCCTTAGGCAAACCGCCCTCATCGCTCTCATGGCCCAGGCTGGCTCCTTTGTGCCTGCCCTCGACGCCGAGATCGGCATGGTTGACAAGATATTCTGCAGGGTAGGGGCGCAGGACAATCTGGCGCGCGGCGAGAGCACCTTTCTCGTCGAGATGCACGAGACGGCCTTCATACTCAATACCGCTACTGCCAAGAGCCTCGTGGTGATGGACGAAGTCGGGCGCGGTACGAGCACGACAGACGGGCTCGCCATAGCATGGGCGGTGAGCGAGGATATACTCAACTCGATACGTTGCCGCGCCCTCTTCGCGACCCACTACCATGAGCTTACCTCCATCGAGCACCCGAGGCTGCGCAATTTCTCCCTCGCCGTGCTCGAGGAGGACGAGGATGTGGTCTTTCTGAAGCGCCTCGAGGAAAAACCCGCCGAGGGATCCTACGGCATACACGTAGCCAAGCTCGCGGGGCTTCCTTCTCCGGTGCTTGAGCGGGCGCGGGAGATCCAAGCCTCTCTCGAAACTATGCAGGGGGCTCGGTTGGAGGCGCATATAAAGGAAGGCCGGCGGCCATCGCCCCAGGCCGCCATCGAAACGGCAATCGGGCCTTCGAAATCAAAGGGGGGCTTTCCCGACAGCCTATTCAGCCCCGGCGATCTTGTCCTCGCCGAACTCGGGAGCCTCGACCTCGATAAGCTCACGCCGTTGGACGCTCTCAATAGGCTCGCCTCGTTCAAGAAAAGGCTTCAATCGTAAGTCCTCTTCTCGCGCGATAAAAGGCATGAAGTTCCTTTCCGCCGCCCAAGCTTGTCTCGACCTCGTCCTACCGCGCTACTGTGCCCTCTGCGGTTCACCGCTTCAGATCTCTTCCTCGCCTCGGAGTTGGCCACTGTGCGAGTACTGTATAGGACTCATTCAGCCGTGGCAGGGTCAGCGCTGCCCTCGTTGCGGCCTTCCACTTATTTCAGAGGAGGGCCGGTGCATGCGCTGCCGCGCCGTAAAGCGCTCCTTCGAATCGGCCTATCCGCTTTTTTCCTATGCAGGTCCAATACGAGAGCTCGTGTCGGCCTACAAAAAAGACCATAGGCGCAGCCTCGCCTCCTTCTTCGCTGATCTTCTGGAAGGACCGATACGGGCACGATGGCCCGATCGGGTTATCGTGCCCGTGCCCCCGAGGCCGGGTAAGCTCCAATCGCAAGGATGGGATCAAGTGGAGGAAATTGCGGCCATTCTCGAAGCGAAGGGCCTGGCTATAGGCCGTGTCCTCGAGCGGAGAAGTTCGAGCGAGCAGAAAAAGCTCGGACGAGGCGAGCGAGGGACCAATGCGCGCAAGGCTTATAGCCTCAAGCGCGGAGAGCGATCGCCCGAGCTTTCCCTCATCCTTGACGATGTGGTCACTACCTGTGCGACTCTCGAGTCCTGTGCGCTTGCTTTGAGGACAGGCGGGGCTAGCAAGATCGATGCCATTGTTATCGCCGCCGACTGAAAACCGCAGAAACTCAGAAGCGCGTTTTGAAAAGCCAGTCGGGCACGCCATGACCTTTCGCGTGTATTGACGCGCGTGATTGAAAGCTGTACTATGAATTGATATAAAAAAACACAATTGATTCTCCTTAGTAATAAGAAGGGTCGTTCACACGACTCTTTTTTTATAGGTATGCAGGAACGCGATGCGCTGTTCGCTAAGCTCGAGCCTCTTCTCTCCGAGGCGGGGCTTTCCCTCATCGACCTCAGCGTGAATCGTCACGGAGGCTCCGTTGGGGTGAAAATGACCGTGTATTCTCCGAAGGGCACGGGCACGAATGAATGCGCCAAGGCATCTCGGATAGCGTATCCCGAGGCCTTGGCTATGCTCGGCCATCCCGACCCGAGTCTCGAGGTGGCGAGTCCCGGCATCGATCGCGCATTGCGTTCGGTGCGGGAATGGACGATTTTCAAGGGGAAGGGCGTTCGCGTCCTTCTCGATGGCGAGACCGAATGGCTACAGGGGCGCATAGAAGGCGTCGAAGGGGATTCGGTCAAGCTCGCCTGTCCGGAGGGGACTCGCCTCGTGCGATTCGAGGAAGTCTCTAAAGCAAGGCTCGATTCTTCACAGGAGGGAGACTAAGTCATATGGCTTCCGAGATGGCAGAAGCGATACGGCAGCTCATCAACGAGAAGGGCATATCCGAGGACCTGGTCGTCAAGACGGTCGAGGATGCCCTCATGGCCGCATATAAGAAGAAGTATGGCACGAACGAGAACGCCGTAGTTCGATTCAAGGAAAACTACGAGGGCGTCGACGTGTACGCCAAGAAGACGATCGTCGAGGAAGTAGACGATCCCGTCCTCGAGATTTCCCTGGAAGAGGCCTCAGAGATGGCGGATGGAGCCGAGATCGGCGACATCCTCGAGCTCCCCGTAGATCCTCACGAGTTCGATCTTCAGTCGGTCATGCTCGCGAAGCAGACCACGCGTCAATCGCTGCGCGAAATATCCCGAGACACTCAGTATGCCGAGTATAAGTCTAAGGTCGGCGAGATAATAATCGGGTATTATCAGCGCGAGAAGAACGGCAACATCTTTGTCGATCTGGGCAAGATCGAGGGCATATTCCCGAAAAAGTACCAATCGCCGCGCGAGAATTATCACCCGAACGACCGTATCAAAGCGATGATCGTCGAGGTTGAGAAGGGAAGGATGGGGCCGCTCATCATCCTCTCGCGCACCCATGCGGAGTTCGTCCGCAAGATTCTCGAGCTCGAGGTTCCAGAGATCTACGACAAGGCCGTAGAGGTCTTCAAGATCGTCCGAGAGCCGGGTTACAGGACCAAGATAGCTGTCTACTCCAATCGCGAGGACATAGATCCCGTGGGCGCCTGTGTGGGCCTTAAGGGCATTCGCATCCAGGCCATCATACGCGAGCTTGAGGGCGAAAAAGTCGATATCCTCAAGTACGAGGTCGACTCGAAGCGCTTCATTCGCAACGCGCTCTCGCCGGCCGAGGTAAAGGACGTCTACATCCTCGACGAGGCCAAGCATCTCGCCTTGGCTGTCGTCGCCGACAGCCAACTTTCCGTCGCGATCGGCAAGCAGGGGCTCAATGTGCGCCTGGCGAACCGCCTTTGCGACTGGAGCATCGATGTCAAGACCGAGGAGCAGTTCCTGCAAATGGACCGCTCGAGCGATCTGAAGAAGGCGGTCAACGAGCTCTTCGGCGAGACGGAGGGCGAGGAGCCCGCGAGGCTCTCCGAACTGCCCGGCATCGATTCCGAGTGGGTCTCCGCCCTTGAAGCGGTCGGTATCGCGACTGTCGAGGACTTCCTCGCTCAGGCAAAGGATTCCCTGGCCGCGGTGGAGGGTCTGCCCGAAGGCGCGGTCGAGAAGATCCAGGCGATCGTCGACGAGAACGTCGAGGTCGTCGAGGACGGGGCCGAGCCCGTCGGCGAGGCGGCTCCCGAGGCCGGTGAAGTTTACGAATGCCCGGATTGCGGCACGCGCGTCACCCCCGAGATGACTCACTGCCCGAATTGCGGCGTAGAGCTCAGTTTTGAGTACGAGGACTAAGCGTAAAGGGAGCGTATGACGGACAATACCGAGAATCCGCAGAAGAAAGCGAATCTCATAAAACAGCCCAAGGCACATCCTTCGATGGGGCCTCAGGCCGCGAGCGCGGCCGCGCCCTTATCGGCTGAGCCGGCGGATAACGCCGGAGCATCGCCGCAAGGCGCGCCCGTGGGTGCCTCTTCCGCTGATCACGACGCCTCTGGCGAAAAGCGCAAAGTGGTCGTCGTTAAGAAGAAGGTAGTCGTCAAGAAGCCCGGGTCGGCGAAGCCGACCATAGCCCGTGTCGTGGCTCACCACGAAGAGGGCGGAAGCGTCGAAGAAAAGGCTCCCCCTTCGGAAAGCCCAGTGTCTGTCGCGTCCGCTCAGGAGGCGCCTCGCTCAGCTTCTCCGGTAGCAGCCACGAACACGGAGGGCGATTCTGCCCGACCGGAAGTCGTTCCTCCCTCGGCGACGAGTTCTGAGTCCGCCCCCGTTCGCGATGCCCCGAGACCTGCGGCGGTTAGTCCCGTGGCGCCAGGCCAAGCTCCTCGTCCCGTGAACCCTATGTCCCGACCCGCTGCCCCTATGGGTGGCGCTCCTCGGCCTTCGTATAGCGATAGGACGGCTCCTCGAGCTCCTGGCGACGGAAACGACCGCTCCTACGGTTCGGGGCCTTCTCGTTATCCTTCCTCTGATAGACCGTATAGCCAAGGCGGCGGATATCAGGGCCAGCGTCCCGCAGGCGGCGGTTACGGTCAAGGCGGCGGATATCAAGGCCAGCGCCCTGCGGGCGGCGGTTACGGTCAAGGCGGCGGATATCAGGGCCAGCGCCCCTCGGGCGGTGGCTACGGTCAAGGCGGCGGATATCAGGGCCAGCGCCCCGCAGGCGGCGGTTACAGTCAAGGCGGCGGATATCAGGGCCAGCGCCCCGCAGGCGGCGGCTACGGTCAAGGCGGCGGATATCAGGGTCAGCGCCCCTCGGGCGGTGGCTACGGTCAGGGCGGCGGATATCAAGGTCAGCGTCCTGCAGGCGGGGGCTATGGTGGGCCTCGCCCTGTAGGCGGTGGGTACGGCGGCCCTCGGCCCGCAGGCGGCGGTTATGGCGGGCAGAGGCCCGGCGGCTATGGCCAGGGTGGAGGCGGCGGCTATAGACCCGGAGGCAGTGGTTATGGCGGTCGTCCCGGTGGTGGCTACGGTGGTCCCGGCCGCGGTGGTCCCGGCAATGGTCCGCCTCCTCTCACTGGCAAGACGGCAGCTCGTAAGCCGCTGTCTCGTCGTAAACCCTCTTTCAACAAGCGAGAGGACGAGGCTGAAAAGGCTCTCCAGCTCAAGAAAAAGGCCGAAGCCCGAGCGATGGCGATCCCGAAGGAGATCGACATAATGGAGACGATCTCTGTGTCCGAGCTCGCCAAGAAAATGAATATTAAGCCCGCGGAGCTCATAGGGAAGCTCATGGCTCTCGGTGTCATGGCGACGATCAATCAGAAGATCGACGCCGATACCGCGACTATCCTCGCCGACGAGTATGGCTGCGTCGTGCACATTGTCTCTCTCTATGACGAGACTGTTATAGAGAAGGCCGCAGATAAGCCTGATGAGCTCACGCACCGTGCGCCTATAGTCACGGTCATGGGGCACGTCGACCATGGTAAGACGAAGCTCCTCGACGCTATTCGCCATACGGATGTAGTCGCAGGCGAGTTCGGTGGTATTACGCAGCATATCGGCGCCTACCAAGTGGAGACGCCGAAGGGCAAGATCACTTTCCTCGATACGCCGGGCCATGCCGCTTTCACAAAAATGCGCGCCCGCGGGGCCGATATTACCGATATTGTCGTCCTTGTCGTCGCGGCGAATGACGGCGTTATGCCCCAGACCAGGGAGGCTATAGACCATGCGAGGGCTGCCAAGGATCCGATAATCGTTGCCATCAACAAGGTCGATCTGCCCGAAGCGAATGTCGACCGGGTGAAGACTCAGCTCTCCGAGCTCGGGCTTCAGCCGGAAGAATGGGGCGGCTCGACAATCTTCTGCGAGATCTCCGCCCTCAAAAAGCAGGGCATTAGCGAGTTGCTCGACGCCATTCTCCTTCAGGCCGAAGTGCTGGAACTCACCGCGAACCACGATAGACGAGCGGAGGGCAAAGTCATCGAGTCCCGTGTCGACCAAGGCCGAGGCATCGTCGCGACGATCATCCCCCAGAGAGGGACCCTCCATATCGGCGACTCCTTTGTCGCGGGCATATTCCCCGGTAAGGTCCGCGCCATGTTCAACGATAAGGGCATGCGCATTGAGGAAGCTCCGCCTTCTATGCCTGTAGAGGTCATCGGTTTCGAGGGCATTCCCAACGCCGGCGATCCCTTCGAGGCAGTCGAGGACGAGAAGTTCGCGCGCGCCATTTCGGACAAACGCCAGGAGCTGAAGAAGTACGAGGAAGGCAAGAACGTAAAAAAGGTAACCCTCGACAACCTCTACAGCACTATAAAGGCTGGAGACGTTCAGGAGCTCAAGGTTCTCATCAAGGCAGACGTACAGGGCTCCGCCGAAGCGGTCAAGGGTCTTCTCGAAAAACTCTCCACCGCCGAGATCCGACTCAACGTGCTCCGCGCCGCCGCGGGCGCCATCACCGAGGACGATGTCATGCTCGCCTCGACCTCGGAGGCGATCATTATCGCCTTCAACGTCAGGCCCAGTCCCGCCGCCAAACTCCTCGCCGACCGCGAGAAGGTCGATATCAGGAAATACAACATCATCTACCGCGCCGAGGAAGACGTCCGTAAGGCGATGGAAGGAATGCTTGCTCCGGAGCTCAAGGAAGAGGAGATCGGAAAGGTCGAGGTCCGAGAGACCTTCAAAGTACCCAAGATCGGCCTCATTGCCGGTTGTTTTGTTCTCGAAGGAGCCGTCAGGCGAAATTGCGCTGTCCGCGTCATCCGCGAGTCGATAGAACTGCACCAGGGCAAGATAAGCTCCCTCAAGCGCTTCAAGGATGATGTGAAGGAAGTGCTTGCGGGCTTCGAGTGCGGGATCGGCATCGAAGGATTCGAGGATCTCAAGACGGGCGATACGATGGAGATCTACGAGACCAAAGAAATTGCCCGCACGCTGAGTGCTCCGGCTTCTGCGGCCTCGGCGACCGCCCAGGAGGGCGAGAGTGGACGAGATAAGGCGTAAGCGCGTCGAGGACGAGCTCCGCGATCTCATCGCGAGCCTCATCCTCAGCGGCGAAGTAAAAGATCCCCGCGTTGGCCCCTTCGTCTCTGTGACGAGGGTGGAGGCCGCGCGGGACCTTTCTTCTGCCAAAGTGTACGTCTCCGCGTTTCCTGGTACCGAGGACGAAAAGACGGAGGGCGAGGATCCCGCTTCAGCCGTGTCACGCCTGCATCTCGCGGTCGACGGCCTTCAGGCCGCCGCCGGGTTCATCCAGGCCCAGTTGGGGAAGCGGCTCCAAACGAGGCTTACGCCTCGCCTGACTTTCATTGCCGATATTGGTATCAAAGAGGGCTTTGAGCTCAATGAAAGGATGAAGGGTCTGTTTTCGTGATTCCTCTCGGGACAGGCGCTCGAGTCCGATCGGGCGGCCCAGCTCGGTCGGGCTTGGCGCTCCTGCGAAAACCTAAAGGCATAACATCATTCCAAGCGCTCTCGCCTCTTAAGAGGTCATTAGACTCAGGGAAGATCGGGCATGCGGGCACTCTCGACAAATTTGCTGAGGGCCTTCTTGTGGCGCTCGTCGGATCTTATTCGCGCCTGGCTCCTTACGTTCAGGCAGGAGAAAAGCGCTATATCGGCCTCATAGCCTTCGGAAAACAGACGGATACTCTCGACCCAGAAGGAGAAGTTGTCGCGGAAGGACCTCTACCAGAAAGGGGAAAGCTCGAGGAAGCGCTTCGCGCTTTCCGTGGCCCGATACTGCAAAAACCTCCGGCATATTCGGCGGTTCACGTGGCGGGGAAACGAGCCTACGAGCTCGCGCTTAAGGGGCAAGAACCCGAATTGAAAGGGCGTAACGTAGAGATTCGGGAACTCAGCCTCCTCTCCTACGAGGAAGGGCGCGCCAGAATCGAAGTTCGCTGTACGAGCGGCACCTATATTCGCGCTCTCGCCCGAGATATCGCCTTCGCCTGCGGTTCCTGTGCCTACCTCCTCGAGCTCGAGCGGCTTTCGATTGGCCCCTATTTCGTCGATCAGGCGGTTGCGCCTGAGTCCTTCGACCCAGACAGGGACCTGCGGACCTTTACTCCCGCTGATGCCTCAGCCCTCGGCCTCCGAGCCTTTGAATTATGTACTTCCTCGCTCACGTTCCGTTTCTCGAATGGAGGGAAACTCGAGAGCGGGGCATTCTTCGCCCTCGATGGTCGAGGCCCTTGCTCGACTCCGGGCCCCGATGCCGCCGTTTTCGACTCCGGTGGCAAAATACTCGGTATCATGGGGCTCGAGACTTCTGGACCGCGATACAAGGCGGTTATGCCTACCGACGAAGGAATTTCCGCATGAGGATCCTCACCTGGGACGATTTCGCCTCCGGTGCGCTTAAGGCGATTCCCCTCGCGGCGACGATCGGCGTCTTCGATGGTCTTCATATCGGGCATAGGCAACTCATATCTCGAGTGATCGGACAGGATGGCCTTTCGTCGATCGTATTCACCTTCAGGGTGAACCCCAAGCGCCTCCTTTCTCCCGATAGCTTCGCCGGAGAGCTCTCGACGCTCGCCCAGAAGCTCGATCTCATCGCTGCTATGTCTGCAGATATAGCTGTGCTGATTGACTTTTCCGGCGATTTCAGTAAACTGCCAGGAAGGCAATTCTTGGCGATGCTCAGGGAAGGCGCACAGCTGCGTCGCATAGCGGTAGGTGCTAATTTCCGTTGCGGACATCTATTGGATACCGACGCGGAAGGCATTCGTTTGTTCTGCCGGGAATGCGGAGTCGAGATGGAAGCCCTTTCGGCGGTCACTTGGGCAGGGCACCCCGTTAGTTCGAGCAGGATCAGGAAGTCTATTCGCGATGGTCGCCTCGAGGATGCCGCAGCTATGCTGGGAAGGTCCTATGAGCTCGATCTTCGTGGCCATAAAGCGGCAGGGAACGGGATCTGGGCGCTCGGGAGCGATCAGGTTCTGCCTCCTGCAGGCCGTTATGATGCGTCTTTCGTGTATTCTGGCGCTCCATCCCTTCCTGCGATCGCGGAGCATGACGGGAAGGGGAATTGGTCCTTAGGCGGCGCCGTACGCGTGCCTGATGCCCTAGGCCTCATACGTTCGGTATCAAGAGAGTAGAAGGAGATAGAGAAGATGGCGTTGACCAAAGAGGACAAGGCCCGCGTCGTGCTTGAGCACGGCAAGAACGAGAAGAACACCGGAGCTGCTGAGGCTCAGATCGCGCTCCTGTCTGAGCGCATCGCTTTGCTCACCGAGCATTTTAAAGTTCACAAGAAGGACACTAATTCGAGGCGCGGGCAGCTCAAGCTCATCGGCCAGCGCCGCCGCTTGCTCAAGTACCTGCAGCGCACAAACTTGGCGAGCTACCGTGAGCTTATCGAGAAGCTCAATCTCCGCAAGTAAAGTTCGCGTCGCTTCGTCGCGGCGCCCGCGAGGAGCGCCCTCGGGGCCCGTCGCCCTCCGGGCGAAAGACCGCGCGGATAGGAAGGCCCGGCCCATTGCGGCGCGGGCCTATTCGCGTTTATAAGCGAAAAGGAAAAAGGAAAACATGATCCACAAGCTTTCATGCAAGATAGGCAAAGAGGAGCTCGTCCTCGAGACCGGGCGCATGGCCAAGCAGGCCAACGGCGCCGTATTCGCAACCTATGGCGGCTCAGGCATTATAGCGACCGCCTGCTGCTCCTCCGAGGTGAAGGAGGGGCTCGACTTCGTCCCCGTCACCGTCGAGTACAATGAGAAGTTCTACGCCGCCGGCAAGATTCCCGGCGGCTTCGTCAAGCGAGAGTCGCGTCCGAAGGATCGCGAAATCCTCGTCTCCCGCATTATCGACCGCCCGATGAGGCCGCTCTTCTACAAGGAATTCGGTCGTGAGCTCCAAGTCGTCCCGACCTGCGTCTCCTTCGACGGAGTCAATCCTCCCGACGTCATCGGCATCGTCGCAGCGAGCGCCGCGGTCCACATCTCGGACATTCCCTTCAACGGGCCGATCGCCGGCGTGCGCGTCTGTCTCGTGAATGGCGAGTACCTGGTTAACCCGACGCAGGAGGAGATGAAGAAGGCCAAGCTCGAGATTGTCGTGGCTGGCTCCTCCGAGGGCATCACGATGGTCGAGGGCCATGCTGAGGAGGCCTCCGAAGAGGAGATGCTCGAGGCCATCGAAGTCGCGAAGAAGCCGATCGCCGACATCTGCGATCTCATTAATAAGCTCCGCGAGGTCGCGGGTAAGGACAAGCTTCCCCTCGCTCCTGCGAAGGACGTGCTTCAGCGCGAGGACGAGATCCGCGCCTACGCCCTGCCGCTCCTTCAGAAGGCCCTCTTTACCAAAGAGAAGATGGAGCGCTACGCCGCCGTCCACCAGGCGATCGATGAGGTCAAGGTCAAGTTCGCCGATCTCCTCGAGGACGCGACTCAGAACCGGCTCTTCGGCGCCCTAATGGAGGACATGCAATATCACATCCTCCGCTCCGGAATCCTCGATAAAGGCCTGCGTGTCGATGGTCGCGGCCTGGAGGACATACGCCCCATCACTTGCGAAGTCGGGGTCCTCGCCCGCGCCCACGGCTCCGCGCTGTTTACGCGCGGCGAGACCCAGTCCCTCGGTGTCACCACGCTCGGCACGGTCTTCGACGAGCAGATCATGGACGATATCGAGGGCGACAGACGCGATCGCTTCATGCTGCATTACAACTTCCCCCCCTTCTCGGTCGGCGAGGTCGGCAGGCTTGGCACGGGCAGACGCGAAATCGGCCACGGCAACCTCGCCCGTCGCGCGATCGAGGAAGTGCTCCCGTCCAAGGAAAAGTTCCCGTACACAATCCGCGTGGTCTCCGAGATACTCGAGTCCAATGGCTCCTCTTCGATGGCCTCGGTCTGTTCGGGGACCCTATCTCTCCTCCACGCGGGCGTCCCACTCAAGATGCCCGTCGCGGGCATCGCCATGGGCCTCATCACCGAGGGCTCGCGCTACGCGATACTCTCGGACATTCTGGGCGACGAGGACCACTTGGGTGACATGGACTTCAAGGTCGCGGGATCGACGAACGGCATCACCGGCTTCCAGATGGATATCAAGATCGCCGGCGTCTCCTCAGAGATCCTCACCAAGGCTCTTGCCCAGGCGAAGCGCGGCAGGATGCATATCCTTTCCATTATGGAGAAAACGATCGCCGCCCCCTCATCCGAGATATCGATCTACGCGCCCAAGGTCGTCTCCACCAAGGTCGACGTCGAGAAGATCGGTGCGATCATCGGACCGGGCGGCAAGAACATCAAAGCGCTCTGCGAGACTTACAACGTCAAGATCAACGTCGAAGACGACGGCGCAGTAACAATTTACGGCGCCAACCAAAAGGCCGCGTACGACGCCAAGGAAGCGATCACCGCCATCGCCGAGGACCCAATCGTGGGCACGATCTACGACGGCACGGTCAAGCGCGTTATGGACTTCGGCGCCTTCATCGAGATACTTCCTGGCAAGGAAGGCCTCTGCCACATTTCAAGGCTCTCAAAGACTCGCGTCGAGAATGTGAGCGACGTCGTCCACGAGGGCGACAAGATCAAGGTAAAGCTCCTCGAGGTCGACAGGCTGGGCAGGCTCAACCTAGCTGCCGTCGACGCTCTCGATGAGAACGGCAACATCCCGATGGCAGAACACCGCGACGAAGGCCCGCGCGAAGAGAAGCGCCCCTATAGCGGCGACCGATCGAGCGGTTCTAGCCGCGGCAACGATCGAGGTCCGAGAAGAGACGATTCTCGGAGGCGCTAAGGTGATACCGAACCTGCGCCTCCCCGGCGGCGCCGCCCTCGCGGCGGAGGAAGCCGAGGGGGCGAGGTCCTTCGCCGTGGGTTTCTGGTTCCCTGTAGGTTCGCGGCACGAAGCCCCGCGAGAGCGGGGCTTCGTGCATTTCGTGGAACATATGGTGTTCAAGGGTTCGGACCGGCGCAGCGCCGCCGAGCTTTCGCGCGCCATAGAGCGTGTAGGGGGCTACCTCAACGCCTTCACTGACCGCGACTCCATCTGCGTACACTGCCAGGTTCCTGCGGCCCAATGGCGCCTCGCCCTCGACATACTCGCCGATATGGCCTTCGGCTCGATCTTTCGGCTGGAGGACTTCGAGCGCGAGCGCGAAGTCATAATAAGCGAGATACTCTCCGCCCGCGACGATCCCGAGGAATGCTCCCACGACGAATTCCTAGCCTCTATCTGGCCAGGGAATCCTCTTTCCCTCAAAATCGCGGGCGAGCCCGAAGATATAAAGCGTATAACGCGCGACGCCCTCTATGACTTCTATCGATCCGAGTTCGTGCCTTCTCGGCTACTCGTCACGGCCGCGGGGCCAGTCCCCGCGGCCCACGTTGCGCTTGAACTGGGGCGGCTCTTCGATGCCCTCCCTGCGGATAGGCTCTCGCGAAAGGCCCAGGCGCGTCTTGAAGCTACGCCAGAGTTTTCGGCGGGGCGCAGCTTCAGGAAAGTATCCATGGAGCAAGTGCATTATTACGAGGCGGTTCAGATCGAAGGGCCGTTCTCCGAAGACGATTATTACGCTCTCTCGGCCTTGAACGGCGAGCTGGGGGAATCCTCGAGCTCGCGGCTCTTTCTCTCCTTGCGGGAGGAAAAAGGCCTGTGCTACTCAGTCTATAGCGGCTTCGCCATAGCGAGGACCGAGTGCCTGTGGATGGCATCGGCTAGCGCCTCTTCCGAAGTCTTGCCTGAGCTTGTTTCCGAGATGGACAGTCAGCTCGATAAGGCGGCCGTCTCGGGATTGACCGGCAAGGAGTGCGAGGACGCGATAGCGCGCCTAGTCGGCGGCTTCGACGTAGCGCTCGACGATCCCGACTTTCGCATGCGGCGCATTGCAAGGCAGATCCTTTTCTCGGGCCAGGCTGAGACTGAGGAAGAAGCGAGGATGCGCATGCTCGGCCTTTCCGGTGCCGCGATCAACGCGATGTGCGATCGCCTGCTCAAGGGCAGGGAACGATCGCGCTTCGCCTATGGCAAGCTCTCGCGAAGGGAAGCCAAGGCGAGCGGGCTTTGCGCCGCTTCGACCTTCGCGACCGCGGGCTTTCGGTCGAAGGCATGTCATGGATGAGATTGCAGTTCGCTTCGTCGCCGAGGGGGGAGCGTCCGTCCCCGAGTACAAGACGGAGGGCTCCGCAGGGGCGGACGTCCGCGCTCTCCTAAAGGAGAGCGTAGTGCTCAAGCCAGGGGAGCGCGCGGCCGTGCCTACGGGCCTTTATATCGAACTCCCCATAGGCTACGAAGCGCAAATGCGGCCGCGCTCGGGGCTCGCCCTTCAGAAAGGCATAACATGCCTGAACTCGCCGGGCACCATAGACTCGGACTACCGCGGCGAGCTCAAGGTGATCCTCGTCAACCTAGGGCAGGAGGCCGTGCGCATCGAATCAGGCGACAGGATCGCGCAGATAGTAGTTTCCCCAGTCACCCGCGCGCGGTTCGAGCGCGCGGACGAGCTCGGCGGCACTGAACGCGGCTCGGGCGGCTTCGGGTCTACGGGAAAGTAATGGCGGAAGCGGTGGTCGAGGTGAGCTTGAGTGGCCTTCCTTCCGGCATCGCGCCGAGGTTCAAGCCGCGCTTCGGCGTGATATCGGGCTATGTCGCCAAGGAGTTCCTCTTCGGCTTCGTCGTCTGTTTCTTTTTCTTCTTCGCGGTCTTCTTCGTCAACCAGATATTGCTCATGGCCGAGGATATCCTCTCGCGCAAGGCGCCTATAAAGGATGTCGCACTATTGCTCATATACTCGATGCCTTCGATCATCGCCATGTCCTTTCCCTTCGCGGCCCTCGTAGGAGCCCTCATGGCGGCCGGCAGGTTATCCTCGGACAGCGAGATGCTTGCGCTCATGGCCGCGGGGATTCCGCCTAGGATAGTCTTCGTTCCCTTCCTTGTCCTAGGGCTTGTGTTCTCGCTCGTCTCGTTTTCCATGAACGACTACTTTCTTCCCCGGGGAAGCATCGAGTTCGGAAAGCTCTCGCGCTCTCTGGTTGCCTCGACCCCAGCGCTCGAACTCAAGCCCTGGTCCTCGAAGAGATATAAGGATATTACGGTCGTCACGGGGGGCATGGAAGGCACGCATATAAAGGACATCCTCATCTTCGACCGCAGCGATTCGGGCTCGGAGCGTGTCATCTCTGCCGGCGATGCGAGCCTTTCCGTGGACGAGAAGCACAGCGACGTAGTGCTCAAACTGAACGATGTATGGGAGCATACGGTAGCGAAGGACGAGTCCGATCGCTTTGAGTGGGCACGGGCCGCGTCGATGGAATATCGAATAACGATGCGCGAAGAGGGACAGTCGGCGGGTTCTCTCGGCCCACGCGACATGCCCTCGGTTGACCTCGCAAAGGTCATTTCGCAGAAGTCCGCCTCCCTTGAGCAGAGGTGGGATAAGCGAGACCAAGACATTGAAGATGCGCGCTCGAGGCTCCAGGAAGATTACGAGGCCGCATCTAGCTCGGGAGACGCTTGGAATAACTCGAGCTCCCGCCTTGCAGGCCCCTTGGCCTTGCTGCGTTCCTTCGGCACCGAGAAGCCCATCGACAGAACGCTTCAGGTTTACGAGCTCGAGTACTATAAGAAGTTTTCGATCCCCTTCGGCGCCCTCTGCTTCGTCGTGCTCGCCTTTCCGCTCGGGCTGCTCGCGAGGAAATCAGGCCGGACTATGGGCTTCGGCATCGGCATCCTCATCGCAGTGATCTACTGGGCACTGCTTTTAGGCGGAACCACCCTCGGGACACGGCTCGGATGGTCGCCTTTCTGGTCGACTTGGGCGCCTAACGTTATAGTGCTCATCGTAGGCACCGCGCTTTGGATCTCAAGGCAAAGGCGAAGCTAGGATTGGATATCGGCATATGCGGCGTGCGAAGACATTAAGGCTCTATCTCCTCCGGCTCTTCCTGCCCGCTCTCGGCGCGTCCTTGGGGCTCTTCGCCCTCATACTCGAGCTCGTCGACCTCTTCGCTAATCTCTGGCGCTACCTCGCGCAAGAGGCCCCGCTAGCAGCCGTGCTCAAGATAATGCTCCTCTATTTGCCGACCGCGCTCTACAACGGTCTGCCGATAGCCCTGCTCTTCGCCGCTTCGTATAGCCTCGCAACGCTCTACTCCGACAACGAGCTTACCGTCATTTTCGGCTCGGGCGTGTCCCTCCGGAGCTTCATGATGCCCCTCTTCGCAGTAGCGGCCCTGCTATGCGCCTTCTCCTTTTTCTTCAACGACGAGATCGTGCTATCGACGATAAAGCAGAAGAACGAGCTTTCCCGCAAGCTCCTCGGCCAGTCGGAATCGCTCAACAATCCGGACGTCACGGTAATATCCCGCGACGGCTCGGTCATCTATCGTGCGCAATTCTACGACGACGCAGGCAAGACCCTCTCTGGTGTGACCGTCATAGAGCGTGACGAGGCGAAGGAGCCAGAGGCGAGGACCGACGCCGTCCTCGCGCATTGGGACGGAGCGCACTGGGTATTCAGCACGGTCCGGCGCTTCGAGCGAAAGGGCGATGGATCGTGGACCGAGCTTTCCTTCGGCAGCTGGACTTCTCCCCTCCTCGACGAGAAGCCCGATGCCTTCCGCAGCCAGAACCGGGATCTGTCGGAGCTCTCCGCCTCGGACCTGGGCTCGTACGTGGCGTTCCTGAGACGGGCGGGCCTCCCCTTCGGCTCGGCCATGGCCGAGCGCAACAAGCGATTCAGCTTCGCCTTTACCCCTATAATAGTCGTGCTCCTCGCGGGCGCCTCGGGCGGCCGCTTCCGCAAGAACGTGCTGCTGGCGAGCCTCCTCACGAGCCTCGTGTCCGCGACCCTATATTACGTAACGCAGATGGTGACGATGCTCATGGCCAAGACGGGCGACCTTGATCCTCGAGTCGGCGCCTGGGCCCCGCTCGTGGTTTTCATCGCCTTGGGCATAGGCGCCTTTAGGAACGCGCGTACATAGATCACACTTCAGCTTCGATGATTTCGAGAGGTAGGTTTCAATGCAATCCGAAGGCATTTTCACCAAGCTCGCATCCGACGTCTCCACGCGAGCGCGTACGGGCAGGCTTAAACTTCCGCACGGCGAGCTCGATACGCCGGTCTTCATGCCCGTGGGCACCAACGCGACGGTCAAGGCGGTGACACCCGAGTCGCTCGAGGAGATCGGCTTCGGTATCATACTCGCGAATACCTACCACCTCTATCTGCGTCCCGGCTATGAGACAATACGTGAGGCGGGAGGGCTGCACGGCTTCACCGGTTGGAGACGCAACTTTCTCACTGACTCGGGCGGTTTCCAGATATTTTCCCTCGCCGCCTTGCGAAAGCTCTCGGAGGAGGGCGTTACCTTCAGCTCCCATATAGACGGCGCTAAAAAGTTCATATCCCCAGAAGAGGCGGTCGAGGCCCAGACCGCCTTCAATAGCGACGTCCAGATGCAGCTCGATGTCTGCACGCCATGGAGCACCGAGGAGCGCGAAGCGAGCATCGCCTCGGATCTTACGGCGCGTTGGGCGAAACGGGCAAAGGCGCGTTGGATGCAAAAGCGCGAGGCGGGCTACTCAGGTTCCCTGTTCGGCATCGTGCAGGGCAATTTTTACAAAGGACTGCGCGCGCGAAGCGCCGCCGAGATATGCGGCCTCGATCTGCCCGGCATAGCGATAGGGGGGCTCTCGGTCGGCGAGAGCTTCGAAGTCTTTTCCGAGTTCCTCGCATATACCTCAGCCCTTCTGCCCGAGGACAAGCCCCGATATCTCATGGGCATCGGGACTCCCGACTATATCCTCGAGGCGGTCGAGAATGGAATTGATATGTTCGATTGCGTATTCCCTACGCGAACCGCCCGAAACGGGCTACTTTTCACCTCAAAGGGGCCGATAGCTATAAAGAAGGCGCTCTACGAGCGTGATTTCGGCCCAATCGACGCGGCCTGCGGGTGCCGCGTGTGTCACACGCACAGCCGCGCCTACTTGCGACACCTCTATAAGTGCGAGGAGATGCTCTATGCGACGCTCGCGAGCTATCACAATCTCTACTTTCTCAACGATCTCGTGCTCCGTATTCGCGAGAGCATTGGCAGGGGAAAGTTCGCCGCCTTCAAACGGGAATTCCTCGCGACCTATGCGGCGGGCACGGATGCTTAGGAAGGCTCTCGGCTGCGTCCTCATCATCTGCCTCGGCCAGGCTCTCTGGGCCGATGATGTCGCTCCGGTGAAAGAGGATGCCGCGTCCGCCGAGGCCAAGCTCGAGACGACGCGGCGGGATACGATCCGCTACGGCATCGATTCCGAGATAAGCGAGCTCATCACGAAGCTCACGAGCGAGCGGGACGGACGCTACAACGCGGACCTTCTCGAGATACTCAAGGCTTCGCGTAGCCCCAAGCTCAGGATCGCCGTCCTAGATTTCTTCGCCTCCCTCGAATGGAAGGACGGCGAAAGCGTCGCTATCGGTCTCGTCGACGACAGGGATGCCAACGATTCCGACTTAGTCTCCTCCGCCTTAGCCTACCTCGCCGCGATTCGATCGAAAGAGGCGATGAAGTTTTCCCAGCCGATCATCAAGGAAGACAATAAAAAGCTCCTGCCATCCCTCGTGAAGCTCATGGGCAAGGCGGGAGGCGAGGACGAGGTTAAGCTCCTCCTCGATTGGTTCGATGGGGATACCGCCACCCCGGCGCTTAAGGAGGAGGTCATCAAGGCCTTAGGCGAGATCGGCTCGAAGAGCGCTTCTCCTCGCCTTGAAAAACTCGTGCAGGATACCGAGGGCGGCAAGGTAGCGAGGATGTATGCTTGCACCGCCCTTGGGCAGATAAAAAGTGATAGCTCGGTCGGTCCATTGGTGAAGGCTTCGGTTGACAGCGATCCCAATGTCCGCACGTCCGCGATCGAGGCGCTCGGCTCCTTCGCCGGATCGAGCTCCTCTGGCGCCGAGGAGGCGAGCGGCGCCATAGTGCAGGCCTTGCGCGATTCCTACGTGAAAGCGCGCATCGCGGCCTGCAAAGCCGCGGCTTCGGGAAGTGTAGCTGCCGCGGTTCCCTTCTTGAAATACAAAGTTCAGAGCGATCCGGAGAATGCCGTCAAATCCGAAGCGATACGTTCGCTCGCGACCATGGGAGGTGATAACTTCGCCTTCCTGCGCGAAAGACTGGAGGACAAGAAGGAAGACGACTCCATCAGGATCCTCGCCTTCGGTCTCCTGTGCCGCTACGACCCCCAAGGATCGCTGTCGACGCTCGAGACGAGATTGAAGGCTGAGGCGGCCGAGAAGGAGAGGAGCTTCTATACGTCTCTTGCACGCGAAGTGGCCAACGCCGACAAGGCCCCGGGTATCGCGAGCCTCGCGCGCATCCTCGCCTCGGACCAGGAATACCTTATTCGCATAGCCGCCATTGAGTGGGCTCGCAAGACCAAGGCTCCGGATTTCAAGGCCGACCTCGAGAATATGGCGAAGGACGATCCCTCCGACATGATCAAGAAGCGCGCCGCTGCCGCGTTGAAAGAATATTAGACTGCCACGAAGGTTGGATTGCCCCCCTCGTGGTTGCCTTTCTTTCCCTCTCTACAGCCCCTGCGTATCGATGCAGTGCAGCAGCTTATTGACCTTGTCGGCGGGCTTCTCGTAGCGGCTGAAGCGAATGACCATAGGGTAACCGCCCTTCGAGATCATCGGGATGTCCTTTCCTAGGCAATCCTCGATAGGTCCGGAGAGCTCAGGGAAGAGCTCGGGGCGGAGCGGTACGAAGGTCAGCTTCTCGCCGTCGAAGTGGATCTCAGCCGATCGTCGCGGCACGCTCACGAGGAAGATGAGGAAATCGCTCGCACCGCCGCCGATCGATTTGGACGAGCCGGCAGAGAGGCTATGAATATTGCGCGTCCCGATGTGCCGATTTTGCTCCTCGACGATAAGCTCGAGCTGGATCGTGCCCGGCTTTACGACACGCGGCGCATAAGCCGAAGTCGCCGCGCGGATTTTCTCGAGCTGCTCGGCGGAAGGCTTCTTCGCGGGCGGCCTTCGTCCGGAAGCCTGGGCAAGGATAGCGACCGTGCGCTCGTTCTCGGCCTTATTCTGCTGGATGAGCGCCGCTTTGCTGGATTCGACTGTAGTTTGCTGTTCGTCGACGGTAGTGCGTCTGCCGCGAGCCACGGCGTTCGCCTCTTCGCTTCCCGCTCGCTCCCGAGCCTCTTGCCTCTCCACTCTCGCAGCTTGGGCGAGGAGGTCCGCGGATTTGGCGGCTTCCTCGCGCACCCTTGCGGCCATTTGGGCGGCGGAGGAGGCCGATGCCGTAGAGCGCGCCTCTTCTTCCCTGGCGCCGCTCGCCGCAGCGGCGGACAAGGCCTCCCGGCGCGCAGACGCTATGCTGCGCTCTGCGCTCGAGGCGCTACGCGACTCTTCCTCGCTGGCGAGGACGGCCGCGGCGATCGGGCCTTCGACGCGCTTGGGCATGCGTCTCAGAATGGCGATTATGACGAAGATGGCAGCGAAGATGAGCGCGACTAGAACTATAAAGAGCGCGATGGGAGCGCCCGAACGGAGGAAAGCGGCGACGGGGCTGCGGGCGAGAGTGAAGTCGAGCACGCTGGAATCGGGGCTGACCCGGACACCGTTTGCGAAGTGGAGCCTGAGCTCGAGCTTCGTTTCGCCCTGTGGCATAGAGTCAGGAAGGAGGACGGGGACGTCCATCGTGCCAGAGCGGCCCGAGCCCAAGGTCAAGAATAGCTTCTTGGAAAGGATGTCGACGTCTCCGGAGCGGACATGGTCCAACTCGAGGCCGACCGATGAATCGGAGCCATTAAAGAACTTGACGGGGAAAGAGAAAGCGTAATCCTTCTTGCCCAAGGGGCCTGGAAACTGAGCGCTCGGGAGCGAAAGGCTTTTGCGCGCAAGGTCGGCCTTGCCAGCCGGAGAGTATTCGGAGACCTCGGCGCCGAGGGCCTTGGCGACCACATCGAGATAGGACTTTCCTTGCGCTTCGGGACTTCCTGCCTTCGGCGCGCCGATCTCGCCGGGCTTCGGGAAGGGGAGCTTGATGATATGGACTGGCCAGCCGTTCGCGCGGATGCGCGACGTCGCGGCCTCGATATTAGATGTGACGTTCTCCGGGCTCATTCCGAAGGTTGGGCTAGCCGGAGGCGGGTTGTTTACACCGTCGGTTATGACGATCACGACTTTGCGTCTCGACTCGGGCAGGTCGGCCAGGTATTGGTATAAGTAGCTGAGCGCCCCGACGAGGTCGGTGTAACGCGCGAGCGGATAGAGGAGATAGAGTCGGCCTAGGACCGCCTTCACGTCCGCCTCGTTCTCGACGCGTTGCGCGATTTCCGATTGCGCGGTCTCGCCGAAGGAGAGCAGGTGGAAGGTGTCGCCCCGGCGCAGGTAGTCCTTGACCACCGAGGATATCACGTAGTCGGTTATGTCCTGGAAATAGGGCATGGTACTCTGAGAAGTGTCGAGGAGGACGACGACGTCCGTGGCGTCGGCGTCTCCTTCGGACCCTGCCTGGTTTGCGATCGCGGGAATAGCCGCGACCGTTCCAGCGGCCCCGCCCGCGGCGGCGCTCTGGCTTTCCGCCCAGAGCGCGGGAACCGCCAGCATGCCGAGTGATAGGACGATCGCCGCAACGCCCTGCTTTTTTAACATGATCCGATGCTCCTTCCGACAACTCGCGTCAGATTTAATAACAACGCGCATCAGATTTAATGACGACGCGCGTTAGATCTTAGCACTCTCTATCTTCTCGACCTTGTATTGGAATTTGCGTTCGTGGATGAGGAAGGAAAGCTGCTCTCCCGCCTTGTGGTTGAGGAGCTTCTTACCGAGAGGCGACAAGTAGGAGATGACGTTGTTGTCGGGATCGGACTCCCAAGGTCCGAGTATCGTGTACGTCTCGCGCGAGCCCGTGATTTCGTTGGTGAGGGTTATCACCGTGCCGAACGAAACCTTGCTGGTGGTGATCGTCGACTTGTCGAAAATCTGCGCGCGCTCGATCTCGTTCTTGAGCTTCGCGACCTTGGCGTTGAGCTCGTCCTGCTTCTCCTTGGCGGCCTTGTACTCCGAATTCTCGCGAAGGTCTCCGAGGGAAAGGGCGTAGGCGATTTCCTTCTGGTTCGCGGGAACCTCGACATCGAGGATCTCGCCGAGGAGCTTCTGCTTCTCTCCGTACTTGTCGGAGGTGACCATGAGGCCACGGGAGACGATCTGCTTTTCCTCTTCTCCGCCGAAGCGGAACTCCGGCCATTTCTCCACGATCTTGCGCCTGAGGGACATCTTGACGGCGGGATCGAGGTCTTTCACGTCGCTGACGAGAGTGTAGACGCGCTCGACATCCGCGGCTCCGGACTCGAGGAGGAAATGCTCGAGGACCTGGTCCTTGAAGAGAATTGTCTGGACCTGCTTGTTGATCTTGCGGTTCTCGGTCGTGTCACGATGGCTCTCGATCTCTTTGTAGGTGAGGTCGAGGATATGCACGAGGGTGATCATGATCTTCTCGCTCGAGAGGCCGAGCTCGGAGAACCAGCTCTCGTCCTTGAGGGCCTTCACTACCCAGATGAAGGCTTCGCGGTGATCTCGATAATTTTCGACGATATCGAGGACCATGCGCTTGAGCTTATCCTCGTTGCCCGACACCCTGAGCGTGTCGAGCATGGTCGTGTTGAGGGAGTAGGGGAAGAGGCGGACGTAAACGTCGGCCCAATCGGGCACGAAGTTTTTGATGTGGAGCAGGTAGGAGCGGCGCAGCTCTGCATCCTTGATCCCGTCATAGACCGCGACGGGATCGTCGATCTCGTCGAAAAGCTCGGCGAAGCCGAGGGTCACCGCGCCCTTTAGGTGCGCGTACTTGGCCGCGAGCTCCTTGAGGAAGAGGTAGGATGCCACGACCGTCTCGTTGGCGACCTGATAGGAGCGCACGAAACCCGTGAAGAAGGCGAACATCTCGGTGAAGTACTCGGAGTCGGGCTCGCCCGACTCGAGGAAGTCACGGAGATACTGAACGCGGGAGAAGAAGTTCTTCTCGGCCTTGAACTGATTGAAGACCTTCTCCTCGAAGGATAGCGGCCTGTCGCGCACTATGAAGGCGCCGATGTCGTCGGTCGCGTTTCCGAACGAAGGATCGGTCTTGAGGACTTCGCGCGCCTTGGTGCTCCACGAGGTCCACTCGCTCGTAGTGAGTACCGAGGGCACGAGCTCGGCCTTGATGTGCTTGAGGTCCGCGCGATTATCGAAGCTCTTGATGACGATGCGCAGGGCCCATGCCGGATCGTCCTTGATCTTCTCGCGCAGCTTGTCCTTGGACCAGACCGCCTTTAGGACCCAGATATGCTCCTTCGAGAGGGTCGTGAGGCTGTCTATCGCCATCTTGAGCGACATCTTGTGCCCGCGACTCTTGGCGAAGTCGATCACGATATCGTCGCCCTTGATCGAGGCGATGCGGCCGATGTTCCAGGTGCGGTGATAGACGTAATTGCCGGCGTCGAAGGCGATATGTTTCTCGAAATCGGCCATAGCCTCGTGCATCGCTCGGTAGGACTGAGCGATATTGGAGAGCTTAATGTAGTCCTCGAGGTGCGAGTGGTCCTTGTACTTGCCTTTGTAGCACTCGATGACGTCCTTGCGGAGGCTCGGGTTCTTCTCGTCGTAGTCGATTATGACCTTTAGGATGTCGAGGGCGGTATTCCAATCCTCGATGTCTTTGTAATGCTTGTACAAGTCCAGGAGGAGAGTGGCCGCCTTGTCCTCGGATATCTGCTTCGCGATCTTGCGCTGGACGTGGATGAAGAAGTCGATGTCCTCGGGGCAGGACTCCACGAGCTTAGTCCAGATCTCCTTGACGTTGGTCGCCAGTCCCTTGTTGATATAGCGGTGCAGGGCCTTCTTGTAGAAGTCGATCGCCCCTTGCTTGTCGCCTTCCTTCTCGTGCTTCTCGGCGAGAGCCTTGACGATGTCCGCTTCCTCGTAGTCGACGCGGATGAGACGTTCCCAGACGGCGTACATGTCGTCCGGGCGGCTATCGGACTCATAGCATTCGGCTAGGCGGCGCAGGGCGGTACGGTTCTCGCCGTAGTCGAGGATGCGCTGGCAGACGAATTCGACGACATTCCATTTCTTGTTGTCCGCAAAAACGTCGAGGAGGGAGACCATGGCGGAGTCATCGATCTGCTGTCGCATAAGGGAGAAGATGCCGGAGAGATAGAGGGCGATGATGCTGGTCTTAGTGTGAGCGAGGTGCTCGTCGCAGATCGCCTTGATCTCGTCGATCGCCTTCTCGCGCAATGCGTCCTGCGCGATAACGTCGAGCTCTTTGAGATTCGAAGCTGAATAGGCGCCGAGGGTGGCGCGCGTCCACTTCTCCTCGTTGAGCATCTCCTGGACTTTCTGGGCGATCTGCGATTCGGCCATATGGGTCTCCTCTCCTAGGCTACATACTGTTTATAGACGGACTGATCGAGCAAACGGACTTTGAGCAGGACCTCGTCGATCTTGGCCCGGTCCTCTTTGGCGGCGATGTAATGGTCGATCAGCCAGAAATAGCGGTTAATCAGACGAGGCACCACGTAAGCGCGATCCTCGCTGCCTTCCTTGGCCTCATTCTCGAGCTGATAGATGGATTGGCGCAGCTTGCCGACCTCTACGGCCTTAAGCTCGCGCTTCACCGTGAAGACGCCAAGCAGCGCGCCGTAGACGGGCATCCACTCGGCGAGCTCGGCCCCCGTGTAACCGCGCTCGGCAACTTTGGCCTCGAGGCGGCGGATCATTCCCGACTCGAGGAGCTCGACGTCGACGCGTTGCGCGGAAACGTAGAAAGCCTCGCGGAAGAGGGCCTTCGAGCTGCGTTCGTCGCCTTGGAGCGCGTAGATGTCCGCGAGCTCCGCCAGGACTTCGGCGTCCTCCTTCTTCTCCCGCGCGGCCGCCTCGAGCGAGGCGAGGGCGCCGACGTAGTCGCCCCTGCCTTTGAGGCAGAGGCCGATACGGAGTGCGAGCTCCGCATGATGTGCCTCCTTCTCGTCCTGAGGGAGAACATCGTATTGGGCGAGGGCGAGCGAGAAGGCGTAGCTCTTGAACGCGAAAAGGGCGCGCTCGAAGTCCCCCTCGAGCTTGGAAGCGAATGAGGAGAAGGATTTCCACTGGGCTATCGCGTACTCGCCGCGTTCGAAGGGATTGGGCATGGCTTCTATACGCGCAGAGCGCTCCGCCCAGAAGTTGGCACACTTGAGGCTCCAGAGCACTTCAGGCGCCTCGAAATCGATCGCGAGGGCGCGCTCGAGGCAATCCGTCGCCATGCGCAGATCGACGCACCTGAGTTTTTCGTACGCGTCCGATAAAAGTTCGGTTACGTTTTCCTGCTCGGCCATGCTCTTCCGGGTGTCGCCGCCTCGATAGGCGAAAACGGCGCAGTAAAGGATATAACACTTTGATATTATCCCGGAAGACAAAGCCTAGTCAATCGTTGCGATATGGGCAAAATCACGCTAGTATGAGGAAATCCAAGCGTTTCATGCGATGAAAAGCTTGGCGCAGGGGCCCCGGTTGTGATACTATCCCGCCCAATGGAAGTGCCAATAATCGCGCCTTCCCTCCTCTCCGCTGACTTCTCGGATATGAGATCCGCGCTCGCTACGATAGAAGGCGCCGAGAGTGACTGGGTGCACATGGACGTTATGGATGGGCGATTTGTGCCCAATCTCACCTTCGGCCCAAAGATGGTGGCGGACCTTCGGCCCCATACCCACCTTCCATTAGACGTCCATCTCATGATCGTAGAGCCTGAGGTTCTCGTTCCGGCCTTCGTAAAGGCCGGTGCGGATTACGTCACCTTCCACCTCGAGGCGACGACTCATGCCCATAGGCTCGCTCAGTCCATACGCGCGTTAGGCGCAAAGGTCGGCGTGGCGATCGTTCCCTCGACTCCCGTCTCGCTGCTCTCCGAGCTTTTGGCTATAGTCGACCTCGTCCTCGTCATGACGGTCGACCCGGGCTTCGGAGGTCAATCGCTCATCCCTTCCTGCCTCGATAAATGCCGCTCTCTCGCTTCGGAACGTAAAGCCCGGAGCTTGGACTACCTCATTTCGGTCGATGGAGGCGTCAATTCACAGACGCTGCCGGAGATCGCTCGCTCGGGTGCCGACACGCTCGTAATGGGCTCGGCCTTCTTCGCGGCCGCGGACCCCGCCCAGGTCGTTCGGGATGCCCGGTCGGCCTTCAGACCCCAAGTCCGTTGAGTTTTGGGCTAGGCAAGCCGATAATGAGTCGGAGGCATCTGCCCATGCACGCGAAGAAGCTATTCCTCCTCCTCCTCGCGCTCCTCGCCGCCGCGGCTCTCTCCGCACAGCAGGCACCTGCAGTGTCGCCGACCGCGGCTAAGGCCAGTCTTGATAAAGGCATAGAGCTATTCGGCCAGGAGAAATATCGCGAGGCCCTCGACCTCTTCGGCAAGGTCATGTCCGATTCAAAGGCAATGGCTGAGAGACCCGAGGCTGCCTACTGGTCCGTCCTAGCCTATCTCGCGGCGGGCGACCAGGCGACCGCGGGCGCCTCCATCGATGCCTTCATCTCAGCCTATCCGAAAAGCCCTCGCGTTCCCGACCTCCTCTATCAGCGCGGCCGCATCCTGTATTCCAAAGGAGACTACGAGGGCGCCCTGAAAGTCTTCGCAGCCTTCTCGCAGGCCGCCCCCTCGAGCGATCTTATGCCTTCCTCGCTGTACTGGAGCGGTGAATGCCTCTATGCCCTCGGTCGGCTGGAAGAAGCGGAGCGGGCCTTCCAAGCGGTGGTCCAGAACTTCCCTTCGAGCGTAAAGGTCGAGGCCTCCGCCTATCGCATTTCGCTCATCGGGCTCGAGTACCGCCAACGCGAGCTCCTTAAGCTCCTCACTTGGAGCCACGAGGAGTCCCTCCGCTCGGTAGAGGACTTTCGCAGGCGGGAGAAGGCCTACGAGGCGTCGATCGCTCTGTATCAGAAGCAGATTTCCGATTCCAAACGAGGAGCCGCCAGCGATCAGGATAAAACGCTCGCGGATTTGCGCGCCCAAGTCGCCGACCTCGGCTCGCAGCTCGCGGCCTCGGACGCCAAGCTCCAGGCAGCGCAAGCCGAGTCGGAGGCTCTGCGCGCTTCGCTTGCGGCGGCCGAGGACTCGGAAGCGAAAGTCGCAGAGGCTCCCGCTCCATCTACTCCTAACGCCCCGAGTCAAGCGACGATCGATAAGGATACGAAGGCGGCGGCCTTAGACGCGAAAGCTCGCGCGCTCGACCTCCTGTCCTACTACCTCGAGAATATCGCCCAGACCGAGTCCAAGGATGGAAGCAAATGAAGCGGCTGACCGCGTTCCTCGCCTGCCTCACGCTCGGCGCCCTTAGCCTGCAGGCCCTCGAAGTGAAGGAAGGGCTCGTGAAGCTCATCGTGAATGAGACTAACGGGTATATTTCGTTCTACAAGCTCATCGATGTGGCCAAGGCTAGCTACGAGGCTCTGCTGTTCGATTCGGACCCGCGCACGAGCTTCCCGACTTTAAGCGCCGATGGCAGGCTCTACAGGCTCGGCGACTCGGCGGAGTTCCGAGTTAAAGTAAGCCGTACCGACTCGGGCGTCCGGATCGAATACCGCTCCTCCTCCTTCGTAGTAACCCAGAGCCTCGACTTCGCGAAGTCTTCGGGATCCGCCCTCGCGGACGGATTGCGCGTCGGATTCACTCTCGAGAACCTCTCGGAGCGGGAAACCGCTCTCGGCCTGCGCTACCTTCTCGATACATGGCTCGGCGAGAAGTCAGGCGTCCACTTCGCTACCGACAAGAGAGCGCGAATCGCCGAAGAGACAGCGATCCTCCCGACGGACGAGGATTCGTGGCTCTCCTCTCCGGGCGATAAGGCGAGCTTCATGATCCAACTCTCGGGCTCAGGCATTGATCGGCCAGATCGTGTTCTCCTCTCAAACTGGAAGCGCCTCTCCGACGCGCCATGGGGCTTCGATGCCAATCCCCAGCGAAACTTTACGCTCATACCTTATTCGATCAACGATTCCGCTGTCGCCCTTTTTTGGGAGCCCGCCGCCGTCGTGCGCGGAGGCTCTCGCTCAATTTCCTTCGCCATGGGCAACTTCAATGACAAAGGCTACGCTCTTGCCTCGGCCAAGACTCAGACCGATCAAATATTCGAGAATACTGTCCTCGGACAAGCCGCCCCCGACAAGGCTACCTCGATGGCAACCGATCTCATAGCTGTGCGCGACCTCATCGAGCGTATCGATCGCGCCATCGCGGAGGGAAACATCTCTCCCGACGAGCTCGCCGCGTGGCGCAAAATTTTGGACCGCCTCGAGGAGCGGAAGAAAGGGTATTAGGACTATATGGCGAGAACTGCGCTCGACCGCGCCGATCGGCTATTCGCGGCCGGGCGCTATACGGAGCTTGTGACGCTCCTCGAGCCCCAAGTGCCTGTCTACCGGGAGTCCAGCCGCTTCTATTACCTCCTCGGCTCGTCCTGCCTCCGCTCGGGCGATCCGGGAGGCGCGCTTACCTATCTCAAGCGCGCCGAGCAACTGCAACCGGGAAACCCGGACACGATGCTCGCCCTCGCGGCCCTCTCGGTGCGCAAGGGCGAGAGCGAGAAAGCGATCGACTATTACCTTCGAATTCTCGAGGAGAGGCCCGGCGATAGGCATGCCAAGGCGGGATTGGCTGTTCTTCGCAAGGAGGGCAGCCCCGAAGGCCTCAAAGCCCTTGTCGAGTCAGGCAGAATCGAAAGGCTCTACCCGGGCCGCATGAGGCTTCCGCGTTTTGCCCTGCCTTCTCTGATCACCATTATCGCCCTCGTAGCCATATATCTTGCCTGGCCCTTGGGATCCTCTTTAGTGGAAAGCTTATCGCATCCGCGAGTGAGAAGGCCCGAAGTGGCAGCGGTCACGCTCGAGCGCGCCGACAAAGCCTCGCCCGTGGAGAGCGGAGGGAGCTTCCTCTATGTCCTCACCGAGAAACAGGCGCTCGACTCCTTCGAGCGCGCCAAGGACTACTTCCAGGCCTATCGGGACAATGCGGCGTTAGTCGAAATCAATCGCCTTCTCGGCTCGAACGCCAGCGCGGGGGTCAAGGAAAAGGCTCGTTCCCTTCGCGCCTTCGTGGGCAAGCCGGACTTCAGGACGGTCAAGGACGCGCCAAGCTACGCCGAGGTCCAAGCCGACCCGTCCCTCTACGACGGATGCACGGTTATCTGGAAAGGCATGGCGGCCAACGTTCGGCAAGAGGGCCAGACCGTGCTCTTCGATTTTCTCGTCGGATACCAGGACAAGAAACTGCTTGAGGGTCTCGTGAGCGCGAGCATAGGCGACCTCGATGTGCCGATGGACAGGGGCCTCGAGATACTCGCGACCATCAAGTCCCAGGGCTCGGGCATCTCGCTCGTCTGCGCTGCCATTCACGAGCTTTCGCCCATGCCATGAGGGTTCTCGTTCAGCGAGAGCGCGTTATCACGATTAGTGAGCTTTCGTTTCAACTTGGAAAATCGAAATTCCCAAGTAGAAAATTTGGAATTTTCAACTTATATTTTTTGAGTTTATAACTTATAAATTTGGAAAATTCAACTTGAGAATTCCTCCGAAACATGTTGAAAATTCCGCTTCAACAGCTAGAAAAGCGTGTTTTAGTTTTACACTGACGTATTGTGTAAAACAAAGACGAACACGTATAAAAATAGCCTACAAAATGCTACTTTCTTAGTCAGACGTACAGGTCGAGCGTCTTTCCTGAATCCTCCGCAGTCGCAGGCGGAACGCTCTCGGCTGGGCTCTCTCCTTCCCGCGGTTCTTCCGCTACGGGAGGAGGGGCGATCGGAGTGACGGCCGCATCGTTGACCGTGCCGACAATGCTCGTATCCATATCTGCCTCCTACCATTAAGATACTGCCCTTTATGCCTGAACACAAGAAAATAGAAAAGGGCCGCATCTCCCGTAGGATGCGGCCCTTTTCAGCCTTGGTAGGCTACAGCCTATTTCGTGGACTGGGAATCGTTATTGTTTTTAGCCTGATAGCCGGCGAGCTTTTCCAAGGTCTGCAGGGCGACTTTCTTGACCGGAGTCACGTAGCTGCCCTTCGTGAAATTCATGACCGTATTCGTCACGGTAGCTATGTCCTTGATACTGCCCTTCTCGGCCAGTTCTTGGATAGCGAAGCATGTATAGATAGCGAGCCTGTCCTCGGACATGCCCACGTTTGCGAAGTGGTTGACCGAATAGCAGATCGCGTCGACGACCTCGTCGTTATCGTTGATGCCGATAGTGCCGAGCGAGCGGATGGCTTCGGCGAGCACCATGGGATCCTCGACCTTGGAATTGAGGATGACCTTGAGAAGTGTGTCCTTGGCCTCTTCCGAAGGAAACTCGCCCAGGTATTCGCAGGCCTTGGCCCTGATGTCGGGGAAATTGTTCGTCGCGACACCCAGTCCGGCCGAGCGGACGATCACCTCTGTGTTCTCGAGGGCGAGGTACTCAAGGGAGGAACGGATCTCGTCGCTTTTGCGTCCCCCGTCCATGGCCTTCCTCGCGTAGGCGAGGGCCACAAGCTTCCCATCCTTGTCGTCCGAATGTGCGAGCTCGCGTACCATGACGGTCTCCGCGGATTCCTGGAGATAGGCTTCCTCGACGGTCTTCTCACCGCCCTTTTGCGTGCTCGAGCCAGCCTGGCCCGGAGTCTGGCCGGAGGCCTGGCTCTGAGCCGAAGCGCCGAGCGCAAGGACGCCCGCGAACATCGCGGTCAAGGCCGCGCGGATAAGCTGTTTCATGAATTACCTCCCGATTCCTATTTTCCAGGCATCGCCCTGCTTCTCTAGCATATAAAGAATGTTCCGCTCGCCTTTGGGGCTCACGGTAATGGCCTTAATCAAATCTTCCCGCACGAATTCGATATCGTCCACTTTGTCATCCTGGCGAGAAGGATAGACGACATTAATGAAGTAGTCCTTGAGGGTCTGGAGCTTGATGCCCTTGCGCTTGATTATCGGGTACTCGGAATATTTTGCTAGTATAAGCGGATCTGAATAAAAGTCTACGTACTCAGGCGTCAGGTGCGAAATCCACGCATCGTAATCCTGAGCTCGTATTATCTGATTGAGAGAATCGATGAGGGCGCGTACGTCCACGAAAGTCGCGGTCTTCACCTCCTCGGTGATTTTCGTGGGATCAAAAGCCGGCTGTGCCTGGGGCTGAACGGCCGGCTCGGGAGGAGACGTTGGGGCCGATTGTTCTACGGGGACTGGTTTCGGGGCCGGTTTGGCCACGGGGGCCCCGGCGCAGCAAAAGACCAGACTGACCGCTGCGGCGACGGTCACAAAGGCGACGAACCGCGGAAAAGACGGCGTCATAGCAGTATTCTACAGCGTATAAAGACAAATGTCAAAAGCGCCAAACCATCGGAACTTATTTTTATTGAATGAGATCCTTTTTCGTTGTATTATGGGCGGCACAATCTGGAATGCGTGGTTCCCTCTCGAGCCGGGGGGATCGCGTCCTCCCTCGACGAGGTATTAATGAAGGACATCGCAGCGCTTCACCGGGCTGAGTACGATACCGCGCCGGATATCATCGCGGCCGCACCCGGTGTTGTTAAGTTCCTCGGGGAGCACACTGAGGGCTCGGACGGGCTCGTCCTTGCGGCGGCCCTTTCCTTTGAGATCCAAGTGGCGATCTCGCTCAGGCGCGACTCATCGCTTCGTTTTTTCGCGGCGGAACTTGGCGAACGAAAAAGGACGAGCGTAGGCAACCTTAAATACAAGAGAGAGGATCGATGGGCGAATTATCCCAAGGGAGTCCTCGATCTCCTTGTTAAGGAAGGCCTGCCGGCCAAGGGCGTCAATTTCACTATTGCGGGCGATATTCCCATTGGCCTTGGCTTGGCTTCCTCCGCCGCCTTGGGCTTGGCCTCGGCCATGGCCTTCAAGGAGCTTTTCGGGCTCAATAAGCGCGGCGAGGAGCTCGCCGACCTTACCAGGAGGGCCGAGGCGGAGTTTCTGGGGCATTCCGTGCCATCCTATGACCATCTCACCGCGGCAGCTCCGGCGGGCGGCACTGTGTCCATAGTGGATATGCGCACCGATCGGCGAAGGGCAGTGCCCTTCCTCGACGGGAACAACATAGTCGTCCTCACCGATTCCAAGGTGCCTCGCGTGAATGTCGAGGCTGAGCTCAAGCAGCGATCCGAGGACTGTCAGAAGTGCCTCACCGTCCTGGCCAAGGGCTCTCCGAAGACTTTACGCGACTTCGGCCCCGAGGAAGTGGATGAGCTCATGGGAACACTGCCCGAGAGCGTGCGTCGTCGCTGCCTCCATGTCGTCGAGGAGATCGTCCGCGTCGGCGAGGCCGAGGACGCCCTTATAAAGGGCGATGCAGCCGCCTTCGGTCGGGCGGTCAACAAGTCTCACGCCTCCTTGCGCAACCTCTACGAAGTGTCCTGCCCCGAGATAGACTGGCTGGCGAAGCGGGCGACCGAGATTGACGGCGTCCTCTGTTCCCGACTCACGGGGAAGGGATTCGGCGGATGCACGGTCACGGTCATGACCGAGTCCGCGCTTCCCGAGTACAAGAAGCGCCTGGAGGATTACGAGCGCATCTTCGGCTTTCGCCCCGCCGTCCACGAGACGCGGCTCGCGGGCGGGCTGCGCATCGTCGGCTGATGGCTATGCGGATACTCCTCACCAACGATGACGGCTTCGGCGCCGAAGGCTTGGTCGCTTTGACGAAGGTCCTAGAGCGGGATCACGAGGTTTGGGTCTTTGCTCCGGATAAAGAGCGCTCTGGCGTATCGCACGCCCTCACAATGGGCGCTCCTGGCAAAGTGCGCGAGCTCGGGCCCCGAGCGTTCAGCTGTTCGGGTACGCCGGCGGATTGTGTCGTACTCGCTCTCCTAGGAGCCATCGGCTGTAAGCCCGATATTGTCGTCTCCGGCATAAACCGGGGGCCCAATCTGGGGACGGATATCGTATATTCCGGCACCTGCGGAGCGGCCAGGGAGGCGGTTCTCGCGGGTTTCCCAGGCATAGCCGTATCCAGTGTCGGTCGCGAGCGGGGCCTGCGCTACGGCGCGGCAGCTTCCTTTGTCGCTCGCAACCTCGAACGTCTCGTGGCTTCCTGCTCGAGCGAGGTTTTCATTAATATCAACGCGCCCGACTCGGACGAGGAGAGCCTCGAGGGCATATGGTGCTCGCCCTGCGCGAGGATCTACGGCAACGGCCTGCGCTCATTCGATGGCCCCGACGGCTATTTGTACTGTTTCCTTACGGGCACCGACTCGGACTCCCGGGGCCCTGACGAGAGCGACTATCGCGTCGTCTCCTCGGGCAAGGTTGCCGTGAGCCCGATACTCGTCCAGCCGCAGCCGCCCGCGGGCTTTATCTCGGGGCGGGAGTTCCGCTAGGATATGGCCATGGACGATGCCATGGCCGAGGCGCGGCGTCTCGTGGCTTCTCAGGAATGGAGGCTGGCCCTCGATTCACTGGGCGCAGTTCAATCGACCGTCGAGAACCAATTCGAGATAGCCTATCTTTTTGGTATCTGCCACGCTCGCCTGGCCGATTGGGACGAGGCGCTCCTCTATCTCGAGCAGGTGGTCACGGGTGGGCTGGACATCGCGCGCGATGTCCAGTGCCGATTGGCCCTAGCGTATGTGTACACTGTCACAGGCAGGTACCGTCTCGCTGAGTACGAGCTCGAAAAACTGCGCGGGAGCGGCCTCGAGTCCCCTCAGGTATTCGCCTTCCTCGGCTATACCTCTTGGGCTCAGGAGCGGATGGACGAGAGCATCGGCTGGTACGGCAAGGCCCTCGATCTCGATCCGGAGAACGCGAATGCTCTCAACGGCCTCGGTTATATCCTCACCTGCGCCGGAAGGGACGGGGCGCGCGCCCTGACCTATTGTCGCAAGGCCGTGGACAAGAAGCCGAACAATCCGGCCTATTTGGACTCCCTCGCCTGGGCCTATTTTAAGCTCGGCTTCATCGACGAGGCGCGCAGCCAGATCGACAAGGCCCTTGAGCTCGCGCCCGGAGAGGCTGAGATCCGAGAGCACGCCGAGGCCATCAGGCTTGGAGAGGAATCGACGAGATGAATATGAGACGCAACGCAGCATCCGTCCTCGCGGCGCTCTGGCTCGCCGCTTTCTCTTCATCCTCGTGGGCGCAGTTCAATTCAGTCCTAAAATCGTCGGGCGCGGTGGAGCAGCTCAGAACGGGCGTCCAGTCCTACCAACGCGGCCATTACGCCGAATCCATCCTCCTCTTCGAGAAGGCACTCGCCTACGAGCCCGGATCGAAGCTCATCGAGTATTGGCTCGGCCGCGCCTATCTTAAAAGTGGTTACGAGGAGACCGCCCTGCGCGTCTGGCAGGGCCTCGCCGACGAAGCTGACGCGCCCCCCTTCATCAAGGCCAAAGTAGCCGCACTTCGCGCCTCTCGCGCAATAACAACCTCGGACGGCGACTACCGCTACGTGGAGGTCGAGCGCTTCGAGGGGCAGAAAGGCAAGGCCGAGCTCTTCGCCCGACCCTCGGCCATTATCCCTAGGCCGGACGGATCGCTCCTCGTCGTGGCCCACGGTTCGAACGACCTCGTCACACTCGACGCTTCCGGAGTCACCCGAGAGCGCTTGCGCGGAGGCCTTCAGGGCTTCGACCGACCCTTTGGTGCGGCCTACCTTCCCGACGGAACGCTCTTCGTGACCGAGTACAACGGCGATCGCGTGTCGCGCATCGCGCCGGACGGCAAAACCGCGACCTTCGGCTCGAAGGGCAGGGCGGACGGAAGCCTCATCGGACCCGAATATGCGTCCGCGGACGCGGACGGCTACGTCTACGTCGTCGATTTCGGTAACGGACGCGTCTGCAAATTCGATGACACGGGCGCCTTCGTTCTCTCTTTCGGAGCCAAGGCCCTCGACTCGGGTTTTCCCGGCTTTTCGAGCCCGACGGGCGTCCTCGCCTCGGGCGGCGTAGTCTACGTCGCCGACAATATCGCGCGCGCTATCTATAAATTTGACGAGTCGGGCAACTACTTAGGCATACTCGCCGAAGGCGAACTCCACATGCCCGAGGGCATTTCCTTATGGGAGAATGGCCGCGCCCTCCTCGTTGCCGACACGGACCGCATCGTTTCGATAGACCTCGACTCCGAGGCGGTATCGATCGTCTACAGTTCTCCGAATAAGAAGGCGCGCATCGTCGGCGCCGCGGCCGACTACAACGGCAACGTCGTGGCCTGCGACTTCGACGCGTCGACAGTACTTGTCCTTTCCGATGTCTCCAGCCTCGCCTCCGGATACGACGTCGAGATAGAGAGCATCGACTCGAGCGCCTTCCCGAAAGTCAGCCTCGACGCTATCGTGCGCGACAAAAACGGCATGCCCGTCGTCGGGCTCAAGGAAGGCAACTTCTACCTCACCGAGACCGTCCGCAGGACCACGCAGATGGACGAAGAAGGCAAGGCGGTGATCAAGACCGAGGAAACCATCGAGCCCGCCTCGGAGCCCCTCTACCTCGGCTCAGGCGATAAGGCTGTCCAGGCGAGGTCGATCCTCGTGCTCGAACGATCGGCCGAAATGGACGATATGCGCGAAACGCAGCGCTCTATCCTCTCCGAGCTCTATCCGGAGCTGTCAGCCGAAGGCTGGACGCCTCCTTCTTTGGTCACCGCCGGACCCGTGCCCGCGGTTCAAGTTTCAGGCGATCTTATGGCCGCCCTCCGCGTGGCCCTCTCGCCATCCTCTGGCAAGGGACGATTCGATCAGGCGATCCGCCTCGCCGCGACCAATCTTCTGCCTTCCGGAAACCGCGACGCCGTCGTTTATATCGGTACCGGCGCGGTGGACGAATCCTCCTTCTCGGGAACGACCCTCTCCGAGCTAGCGGCCTTGCTTAGAAATAACGGTATCCGCTTCTACGCGGTCCTGTCGGGAGCACCCGATTCTTCCCTGCGCTATCTCGCCGACCGCACGGGGGGCGAGCTCTTCTCGGCGGATCGGCCTCGGGGCTTAGGCGATCTAGCGTCCTCGATAGCGGCGACTCCGACGGGACGCTATCGCTTCTCTTTCACTTCAAAGGCTCAGACGAGCTTCGGCCGAGGCTACTTGTCGGTCGGCCTCGAAGCCTACCTTTATAAACGCTCCGGAAAGGATGAGCTGGGATACTACGCGCCACTCCAATGAAGGCCGCTCAAGGCGCGATAAGCTATTCGGTATTGACTAAACCGAAATCTTCCGGCTATATTCACCGCCGTCGTCGAGGCCATCTTAGCTCAGTTGGTAGAGCGCGTGACTTGTAATCTCGAGGTCTCCGGTTCGATTCCGGAAGATGGCTCGGGCTTTTGGTAAGATGGATCGATCCCCTGGGGAGATTCCCGAGTGGTCAAAGGGGGCAGACTGTAAATCTGTTGGCTTACGCCTTCGAAGGTCCGAATCCTTCTCTCCCCATCGCCCCTTCTCTTTTCGAGGAGGGGCCTTTTCTTAATTGAGGCGCGAGCTCGTGCGGACGGCGAGGAGGCACGATGGGCGAACCGTTCTACGCTTCAGGCCTTTCCTTCGGCTGCGAGCGCTGCTCGCGCTGCTGCAGGGGCGACCCCGGTTTCGTCTTCCTCTCAAGGAAGGATCTTAAAAACCTCCTCGCCCGCCTCGGCCTTGATTTCAAGTCGTTTTTTAGAGACTATTGTATCTTGGTCGACTCGGGCACAGGCATGGCCTTGAGCCTTCGTGAACGCGTGCGCGAAGGCGAGAACGGAAAGAAAGAATATGACTGCGCCTTGTGGGCGGATGGCGGTTGTGCGGTCTACGAGGACAGGCCTGTCCAATGTAGGGCCTATCCTTTCTGGGCTTCTATTATGGATTCTGCCTATGCGTGGAAGGACGAGTCGCGCTTCTGTCCAGGAATAGGGCAGGGCGAGCTGCGATCCCGGGAATACATAGAAGAGCGTCTGTATGAAAGGCGCGCGGCGGGGACTATAATCCTCCCCTACGGCGTCGATCCGGAGTGCGCTGATGCTGATACGATTCTGGGGAGTTAGGGGTTCCGTCCCTACGCCGCTCATGCCCTCGCGGGTCAAGAGTAAGATATCCTCAACGGTGCAACGGATCGCGGCCAGGGACATCGAAAGCCAGGAGAAGCGAGAGCTTTTCCTCTCCTCCCTGCCCGACTACCTCTTCTCCACTGTCGGCGGCAATACGTCCTGCGTGGAAGTCGTAACAAAGGAGCGCTGTAGGTTCATCTTTGACGCCGGCACCGGGATACGCGAGCTCGGGAACGAGATAAGCTCGAGCAAAAAAGCCGCCGACTGCCGCCTCTTCTTTTCGCATTTTCACTGGGACCACATACAAGGCCTGCCCTTCTTCGGGCCCGCCTTCGACGCGCATAACTCCATCTCCTTTTACAGCCCCGTAAGCGACTTCAGGGCCATCCTCGAGGGGCAGATGAAGGCTCCCTATTTCCCGATTACTATGGAAGTCATGGCCGCCGAGAAGACTTTTCACGTGCTCGACGGCTCCCCTGTGGATATAGGGGGCGTCAGGATCAGCTACCGTACGATGAACCACCCCGGCGGCTGCTACAGCTATGCAGTCGAGGAAAACGGCGTCAAGGCGATATACTCTACGGATACCGAGCTGCGCGAGGAGGACTTCCGTCGCACTCCCGAGAACAAGGCCTACTTCCAGGACGCCGACCTCCTCATCCTCGATACCCAGTACACGCTCGGCGAGGCGATCGAGAAGTACAACTGGGGCCATTCTTCCTTCAGCCTCGCCTCCGACTTCGCCGCCACATGGGGAATCAAGCGTCTCGTGCTTTTCCATCACGAGCCTTCTTATTCCGACCTTAAGATCGAGTCGATATTCAAGAGCGCGTCCTGGTACATCGAGCACCTTGAGGCGAGGGGTATCGAGGTCTTCCTTGCCCGCGAGGGTCTCGAGATCGAGGTTTAGCATATGGAGAAATTTTCCGCGAGCTTGGGCCTGCGCGACGCTCTCGAGCTTTATCTATTCCTTGAGGCCAAGGAGGACGAACTCCCCTCGAGCGCGTCGAGTCTGCGTTCAGCCCTTCGCTCCTATCTGTACGAGCATCTATCCATCGAGGAGATGGAATCCCCGCGAGCCCTGCTTGACAGGCTCAACTAAGAAGGTTCGATGACGAAGCTCCATAAAGCCGGACTCGGCCTCGCGCGTTTTCTCGGAATAGCCGCCTCCGCCGTTCTTCTCGGCATCGTCGCGGCGGCACTAGCCTTCGTCATCGCGATACGGCCGGCTCCAGGAATCGGCGGGGGCAGCCTCTTCACCGTAGACAAGGGCGAAAGCGCCCAAACTGTCGGGCAAAAGCTCGAAGAGAAGGGGCTCATCCGCTCGGCTTTCGCCTTCAGGCTCCTCGCGAAATTTGGTGGTCAAGGCTCTTCGCTCAAGGCTGGCACCTACAGAATCCTCCCCGACATGGGCGCGAATCGCATCCTCGATGAGTTCATCTCGGGCAAACAGGCTCTCGTAAAAGTGACGATACCCGAAGGCTATACCCTCGGACAGATCGCAGGCCTCTTCGATAGGCTCGGCCTCGCGAGAAAGGCCGACTTCATTGCTGCGGCCCGGTCGCCCAAGCTTCTCGCGGAGCTGGGCATCCCGGGCTCTTCGGCCGAGGGATACCTCTTCCCTGACACCTATTTTTTCCCGGTCGCGTTTAACATGGAGGCAGCCCTCGGGACTATGGTACAGACCTTTCGCGAGAGACTCGCCTCGTCCATTCCCGAGGCGGCTTCCCTGTCGCCCCAAGAACTGGAGGAGCGCATCATTCTCGCCTCGATCGTTGAGCGGGAATACCGCTCGCCCGACGAGGCGCCCCTCATGGCGAGCGTCTTCTACAACAGGCTCAAGATAAAGATGGCGCTGCAGTCCTGCGCGACCGTCGTCTACGTCATCACCGAGCACATGGGCAAGCCCCATCCCGACGTTGTGTACGATCGCGACCTCAAGCTGGACGATCCTTACAACACGTATGAGCACAGGGGGCTCCCCCCGGGGCCCATCTCCAACCCGGGGATGACCTCCCTCAAGGCGGTCTTCTATCCGGCCGCGAGCAAGTATCTCTACTTCCGGCTCGTGGACGAGACCGCCGGCAAGCATCATTTCTCCACGACTATCGAGGAGCACATCAACTCCCGTTCCCTCTTCGTGAAGAAGGTCGGCGACTGATGGCGAGGATCCCCGATCGCCTTATCCAGGAGATATTGGACAAGACCGACATTGTCGCGGTCATCGGCGATCACGTACGGCTCACGAAGAAAGGCAGCCGTTGGCTCGGCCTTTGCCCATTTCACAACGAAAAGAGCCCTTCTTTCAGCGTCGACCAGGACAAAGGGCTCTTTTACTGCTTCGGCTGTCAGAAAGGCGGCTCGGCCGTCCAATTCCTCATGGAACTCGACAAGCTCAGCTTCCCAGAGGCCATGGAGGAGCTCGCTAAGCGCGCTGGCGTCCCCCTCGAGGTTGAGGAAGCTCCGAGCGAGGAAGAGAAGGACAAAAAAACCCTCTACGAGCTCTATGAAAGGCTTCGCGGCACATTCCACTGGTTTTTGATGGAAAATGCCGCAGGGACCGCCGCGCGAGAGAGGCTTCGCGCCCGGGCCCTACCGGATAAGATCGTCGAGGACTATGCCTTGGGTTATGCTCCTGCCGATCGGCGCTGGCTCTTTCAATTTCTTGTCGGGAAAGGATATTCCTCCGCATTCCTCGCTCGTTCCGGTCTCTTTTCCGGCTCCTCGCATGATTATCCGATTTTTGCCGACCGTCTTATGTTCCCGATCTGTGACGCGAAGGGGAGGGTAATAGCCTTTGGCGGCCGCCTCCTTCAGGGCGAAGGGCCCAAATATATAAATAGCCCGGACACACCACTATTTAGAAAACATGACAATCTTTTTGCTTTGGACAAGGCTCTGCCGACAATAAAGCAACAGGAGGAAGCCCTTATCTGCGAAGGATATATGGACGCTCTTTCCTTCCATGCGGCTGGGGTGCTCAATGCAGTCGCTCCGCTGGGTACCGCTTTTACGCCCAATCAAGCGCGTTTGTTGAAGCGGTGGTCGGACCGGGTCCTTCTCTGCTTCGACTCTGACGAAGCAGGAAGGAAGGCCGCGGAGCGCGGTTGCGCCATTGCGGCTGCCGCAGGTCTCGATCCGCAGGTGATTTCCTTGCCCGGAGGCAAGGATGCCTCCGAAATTCTCGAAAAAGAGGGAATGGGGACATTGCAAAAGGCGAAGGATTTGGCTATAAATGGAGGCGATTTTCTCGTAAGTCGAGCCAAGGAGCTTTTCGATATAGGGACGGTAGAGGGAAAGGCGAGGGCGGCGGCGTATTTATACCCGTATGCCGACGCGTTGAGTTCAGAGGTCAAGCGGTACGCGTTCCTGGATTTCGCGTCGCGGGAATTCGGGGCGAATCCCCTTTCAGTACGAGCGGACTACGAAGCCGCGAAGCGCGGCGCGCAGCCACGCGCCCTAAGGCAGTCAGAAGCGGCGGCCACGGGACGAGGCCTCGCGCCGCAGAGCGCGAGGACGGACGACCTGGTTTTCATGGCAGCCGTGGTCCTGAATGCCGCTAGCTTCGAGGAGGTTCGTTCGCTCGTCAAGCCTGAGGATCTCGACGATTTTCGCTCTCGCGACATCTACATCGCCCTGGAAGAGGGCTTCCGCGCCGACAATCTGTCGCCAGAGTCGGTATTGGAGAGGATCGAGGACGAGTCGGTCCGGCGCTTCATCCGCGAGGCATCAGCCTCGGGAACCTTCGAGGTGGGGGCCGATAAGCTCATCGCGGACGGTATCCTCAAGGTGAGGCGCCGTGGTCTTGAGCGCAAGCGACAGCGCCTCATCGTCAAGATCGCCGATTTGGGCGGTGCCTCCACGGCCGCTGAGATTGAGGCCCTGAACGGCCTCATGTACGAGAAGAAGCGTTTGGATAGTGAATGGGAGGCTATGAAGGGTGAGCGCGATGAACGACCTTGAGCTGGATCCAGCTATCGCCAAGCTTCTCGAGTACGCTAAGACTAAGAAGTCAATCAGCTTCGACGAGCTTTCCGATTTCCTCCCTGAGCATGTCCTCAATTCCGACAAGATCGACGGCATCCTCGCCCTCCTCGAAGCCAACGATATCCGCCTCGAGGAGGAGGATATCCAGATCGAAGACGAAGTGATCGTCAAGGAAGAGGAAGCCGAGAAAAAGCGCCTCGTCTACAACGACAAGGAATCCTCGGTAGACGATCCCATCCGCCTCTATTTGCGCGAGATCGGCAAAGAGAACCTCCTCACCGCGGAGCAGGAAGTCGAGCTCTCCAAGTCCATGGAGGAGGGCGAGAACATCATCAAGGGGATCATCAAGCGCTCCGGCGTCCTGATCCCCGAATTTTTTCAGATAGCCATCAAGGCCACGCGCCGCGAGGCCAAGGACTCATCCCTTCAGCGCAAGGAGAACACGGAGAAGATCGCCGAGAGGCGGCGCTTAAATCAGTTCTACCGTGACGTCATCCGCGATTGTCTTTCGGACCTCAAGGACTATGTCGAGCACAAGCGTCACATTCTCGCCAGGGGCGGCGACATATTCGTCGACAAGGAGCTGGCCGCAGAGCGCGAGTCTCTCCTCTCCCGCCTCAAGGAGGCGGAGATCCATCCCGAGGAGATCAACAGCTTTTCCGAGAAGTTCATCTCCTCCGCCAAGAAGATCCGCAAGTACCGCAAGGAACAGGAGCGGATCGAGCGTATCCTCCGCATTTCGAGCATGCGCGAGCTGCGCACCCTCGGCCGCAGCCTCACCGTCAAGGAAAAGCGCGTCGCGATCGAGGAGGAGCTCGGGCTCTCTTCCGACGAGATAAAAGAGAAGATCCGGCAGATCCAGGTCACCGAAAAGAAGCTGCGCGAGCTCGAGGTAACCTTCGAGTCCGACGCCGATTCCATCATAGCCATGGCCAAGGAGATCAACCGCGGCCGCATCATGATGAAGAACGCGAAGGACAGGCTCATCAAGGCCAATCTCCGCCTCGTTGTTTCCATCGCCAAGAAGTATACGAACCGAGGCCTCCACTTCTTCGACCTAGTCCAGGAAGGCAACATCGGCCTCATCAAGGCCGTCGAGAAGTTCGAGTACCGCAAGGGCTATAAATTTTCGACCTATGCCACTTGGTGGATAAGACAGGCGATCACCCGCTCGATCTCCGACCAGGCGCGCACGATCCGCGTGCCGGTGCATATGATCGAGCAGATCAATAAGGTCGTGCGCGAGAGCCGCCAGCTCATGCAGAAGCTCGGCCGCGAGCCTACCGACGAGGAAGTCGCCGAGCAGCTCGGCTGGCCAGTCGCCCGCGTGAAAAGCGTCAAGAACGTCGCGAGAGAGCCCATATCCCTCGAGACCCCGATCGGCGAGGACGAGGATTCGCTGCTCGGCGATTTCATTGAAGACAAGGAAGTAGAGAACCCTTCGGTCCAGACCGACTACAAGCTCCTCCAGGAGCAGATTCGCGCAGTCCTCTCGACCCTGCCTCCGCGCGAGCAGGAAGTCCTGCGCATGCGTTTCGGCCTCGACGACGGCTACTCTCTTACGCTCGAGGAAGTAGGTCTCTATTTCAACGTGACCCGCGAGCGCATCAGGCAGATCGAGGCCAAGGCGCTCAAAAAGCTGCGGCATTTTAAGCGCAGTCAGAAGCTGCGCGATTATATGGATCATTAAGCTTTGAACTATCGCGATCACATATCGAGAGGTGCCCTATGCTGATGGAAGAAGTTTTCGAGCGTCTCCGCAACTACCAGGAGATCCTCACTAAGCGCGTCGGTATCGAGCGCGAGGTCAACGAGATACCCAAGGCCCTCGACGCGCAAATGGAGCTTCTCTCCCGCGTTAAGAAGTCCTTTACCGAGAAGAACGAGGCTTTCCAAGCCGCTGAGGCCAAGGTTCGGGAGCTCCGCCTGCAGCTCAACGAGGCCGAGACCGCCCGCGAGACCGCCGAGAAGCAGATGGACTCGATCTCCACGCAGAGGGAGTACGAGGCCCTCAACAAGGAGATCCGCGACGCGACCGAACGCGAACACGGGATCCGCAAGGACCTTCAGCACGAGGAGCGTTCCCTTACCGAGATCGAAGAGTCCCTCCGCCGCGACGAGTCGATGATCAAGCTCCAGGAAACCGAAATCGCCGAGAAGAGCGCGAAGATCAACGGCGAGAGGGAGCAAAAACTCGGCGAGATCGAAACGCTCAAGAAAGACGAGGAGAATGCTTCCGGGGGCATCGACAAGGATGTCCTCTTCAAGTTCGAGCGTATCATTCGCAATAAGCAAGGCTTAGGTATCGTGCCCGTAAAGGGCTACGTCTGCACCGGCTGTTACATGATCCTGCCCGCTCAGTTCGTGAACGAGGTCCGCTCGGGCAATCGCATCATCTTCTGCCCCTATTGCTCTCGCGTCCTGTACTACCAGGAAACCGAGGAGCAGGGCGAGCAACTCTTCGCGGATATCGAGTCCGGCTCACTCTCCGACCTCGAGGATTACGCCGAGGAAGGAGAGGACGAGGGCGACGACGAGAGTTACGACGAGGGCGAGAAGGAATCGTCCATGGAGGACTCTGAAGAGTAATTTTTAGGCGGGCCGCGCCGCCGTCTCGCGTCGGCTAGGTGCCCTCGGGCTCTTGAGCGGCGTGGGGAGGAAAGTCCGGGCTCACGAGAGCGCAATGCCGGGTAACCCCCGGGCTTCGGGAACGTGACGCGCGTAGGCGGCGAAAGCCGTCTATGTGGTGTATCGGTCGCGGGGACAGAGAGCGCCACAGAAAACAAACTGCCTGCGGTTGCAAGTTCCGATTGGGGCAGTATGCGAGCGAAAGCGAGCATACTGCAGACCGACGGCCGCTT
>Ga0326727_10002408_pt1 | contig 64021 bp, 67 predicted proteins | sample MB2enrmetagenome_FD_207643 | JGI IMG/M metagenome (GOLD analysis project Ga0326727, IMG submission 207643) | Lab enriched peat soil microbial communities from McLean, Ithaca, NY, United States - MB29MY | ecosystem: Environmental > Terrestrial > Soil > Wetlands > Peat | place: USA: New York...
CCACGAGCAGGCCGATATTCATGTCGGCGAGTTGAAAAAGATGCAGGCCGCCGGGGCCGACATTGGGTTCGCCAAAGGGAACCACGGCGATTGAAATGAGCGAACAGCCGAGCGCGATGATGGGAGCGAGCAGATAGACCGGCCGGTAGACCGAGGTCGGAATCATGTCCTCTTTGAGAAAAAGCTTGGCGCCGTCCACGAGCGGCTGCAACAGTCCCCACGGACCTACGCGGCTGGGTCCCCAGCGATTCTGGATGCGGCCCACCAGCTTGCGCTCCAGCAGCACGGTATAGGCGACGGCCAGCAGCAGCACCACCGTCACCACCGCCACCTTAAGCAAGTTCCACAGAAAAAACTGCAAAATCGTCACGTGCCTTCAGCCTCTTCCTCTCTTACGCGCTGTCACCCTGAGCGAAGCGCAGCCAGGAGCCGGGAGCCTGGGAAACCTCTAGCCTCAGTCCGCAGCGGCCTCCGCCAACTTCGGCGCCTGATGCTTTTCCAACGCCTTCAGCGCCGGGCTATACCGCCCCAGCGTCCCGGAAGTAAACAATCCATCGTGCGCCGGAACCACCAGGTCCGGTCTGGTCAACGCCGAAACCGGCACAATTCCCGGTTCTGTCTGCACATCGTTGCCGCCCAGCAGATTGATCCGGTCCAGTGTATAGCTGGGCACCAGGCGCTGAATCTCGTCCAGCACCGCCAGCGGATCGAACGGGCTGAGCTTCGGCTCCAGGCCATTTGCCGCCAGCCACACCGCATGGCGATCCGCCTCGCCGGCCTGCACCCCACGCGACTGACCCAGGTCCGCTGTTACGCCGCCCTTGCCGAAGGGCACCAGAGCCTTCACATCCACGCCCATGCCGCCCGCCAACCGCACCAGGATCTCAAAGTCCGGCTTCACGCCAGCCCGGTCCGCCGCCTTCCTTGCCAGTTGCACATCGCCAAAGGTGTTGGTCACTGTTCCGGTCTTCTCGTAGAGGCTGGCCGCCGGCAGCACAACATCGGCCAGCGCCGCGGTTTCGCTGAGAAACAGGTCCTGAACAATGACGAAAGTGCTCTTCAAAGCCGCTGGATTCACACCAAGGCTGGCCACGGGGTTGGCGCCCACAATGAGCAGCGCACCCAGCTCGCCGTTGCCTGCCGCAGCAAACATTTCAGGCTGCGTCTTGCCGGGCGCCGCGGGCAGGCCCGGATACTCGCCCGCGAAGACTCCCGGCGCAGCTACCGGCACATAGCCAGGCAGCAGATCGGGCAACAGGCCCATGTCCGCCGCGCCGCGGGAGTTGGCATAATCGCCGAGGAAGGCAAAGCGCACGTTCCCGCGCTTCAATCCCCAGGCCACCAGCTCCTCGACTTGCTTACCGCGGAATTCCTGCCCGAAGATGACCACAAGCGATTCTTCAGCCAGAACAGCGTCGCGGACGGCGGCATTGCCAAGGTCCGCACCGCCGCTGAGATAAGCGGCAAGGCCCGAGTAGCCGCCGGCAGGAATGCGCAGCGTTGACTTGGCCTGCCGGTCCAGCTTGATGGCCGTGGAGTTGGCGATATAAAGCCGGGCGCGATTCAGCCGCACATTGGTGCGCAGACTCCACGCCAGTAGCGGGTGCTCCTCGGTGGGATTGCCCCCGATGAGCAGGATCGCCGGCGCACTCGCAATTTCACGCAGGCTGGCGGCCTTGCCACGGCTTCCAGCAAGGGCGCGCGCGAAGGCAGCGTAATCCGTGGTGCGCTCGTGGTCGATGTTGTTGGTGTGCAGCACGGTTCGCGCAAACTTCTGCAGCAGGTAGTTCTCTTCGTTGGTGGTCCGGTTCGACCCGATTACGCCGATGGCAGCGCCGCCCTTGGTGTCGAGAACCCTCTTCAGGCCGGCAGCGGCATGGCGCAGAGCGTGTTCCCAGGTGGAGGGCTCCAGCTTGCCGTCCTTGTTCCGCACCAACGGCTTGTTAAGCCGCTCAGGATTCTCGACAAAATCGAAGCCAAACCGGCCCTTGGCGCAGAGAAAGTCGCCGTTGATGCCGCTCTTGTCGCGGTTGTCGGCGCGCACAATCTCCGAGCCGTCGTTCGACTGCCGCACGCCCAGTGTCACCTTGCAGCCATCGGCGCAATGCGTGCAGACGGTCGAAACATGATTCATCTCCCAGGGCCGCGTCTTGTAGCGGTAGCTGCCGCTGGTGAGAGCGCCGACGGGGCAGACGTCGATGCACATGCCGCATTGCTCGCAGTCGAGATGATCGCCGCCGTTGGGGGCGATGATCGAAGTGACGCCGCGGTTCTGCACGCCCAGCGCCCACACGTCCATGCCTTCGCCGCACATGCGCACGCAGCGGTAACACAGGATGCAGCGCGGCCGGTCGAAGAAGACAGCCGGCGACCACTGCTGCTCGTCGCGATGCTGCTTGGCCTCGACGTAGAGGCTCTCGCCCGCGCCATACTTGAAGGTCATGTCCTGCAGCTCGCACTCGCCGCCTGCATCGCACACCGGGCAGTCGAGCGGGTGATTGCCCAGGAGCAGTTCGATAGTGGCTTTGCGCGCCTGTGCAATCTCCGCTGACTCAGTGACGAAGACCTGGCCCTCGGCAACGGTGGTGGTGCAGGCCGTCTGCAGCTTGGGCACTTTCTCCTGGCGCACCACGCACATGCGGCAGGCCGCCTGCAAGCTGAGGCCGGGGTAGTAGCAGAAGGCCGGAACCCCGATGCCGGCCTTGCGGCACGCCTCGATGAGCAGCGTCCCGGCGGGAGCCATCAGCTTCTTTCCATCGACTATGAAGGTTACGTCGGGCATTTTTCCTATGCTGCTTTCCTGGCGCGCCGTGCAGCCTTGATGATTGAGTAGCCGGGTTCAATCTTCTTTGCGTTTCGATAAACGCTTTTCACAATTCTGACATCGAGCCAATCAACGACACAGTACTCCACGATTTCGTCTTCCGCATCGAGCGTGAAGTCAACATGCGTTGTGACCGGTTCTGGGATTTCTTCACGTCACAGAGCATTGAAGAGAGGTGGAATTCAAGTGCTTCGGTCATCATCTCACGCATGTTCTTAAGCGAGCGTCCTGTCGAAAAGCACCCCGGAACATCTGGCGCATGCCCGGCGAAATTGTGCGGACACTTTTCATAGACAACCAAGTAGCGTTTCGTCATCTCAGTCCTGCTTTCTTGAGTCAGACCCCAAGTCTCAGAATCGAGACCTGGGCCGCCCGTCTAGGCCACCCGCAACTCTCCGTCGCTCTGCCCTAGATGTGCCACCTCGCCACGCGAGATTCCACGCAGCAACGCCGGCTCCCAGCTCTTTTCGTTGTTTAAGAAACCCATGTAAAACGCGCCACTGCTGCCTAACTTTCTCTGACGAGACGCCGTTTGATCGAATGTTACTGGCAGATATACCATCACCGACCCGCGTTTCTGCGCCTCCGACTCCCCGCTAAACCACATAAAAGCTGCATTTTTGTCAATATCTGCGATTCGCCTTTGAAGGGCAAGTTTGCCAGGGATCTCGATATGCAGCGGCTCCACGGCCGCTGTCTCCTCATATTCCGGACTCACAAATACTCGCTGCTCCACGACGCGACTGGGAACAAAAGGCGGCACATGCAAGCGTGCCTTATGAACTCCGATACCGATGGCATGAAATTTCCCTACTTTTCCAACGGTGAACTTTCCCGCAAAGTGCATCCACCTAGGACCAAACCAGTTGTCAATCCGGATGACGTAGAGGCGCGCCGGCGCAAAATCCTGAGCAACGCCAATGGCAATCGCTCGCGCCTTCCCAATGAACTCAGCCGAATCTCCGGGCTGTTTGGAAACAAACTCTGCGATAGCGCTGGGCATAGTTTTCTCCATTTCTACACCACTGCCAACTCAACATGCTTTGCGAACGGGCACGGTTTCCCGTCCAAATGCTCTTCAAACTCTTTGCGAAATTTTTTGACGAAGCCGATGGTGGGCATGGCGGCGGCGTCGCCGAGGGGGCAAAACGTGCGGCCCATCATGTTTTCGGCCAGGTATTGAATGTTGTCGATGTCCTTGGCGGTGCCAAATCCGGCGTGGAAGCGGGTCAGCGACTTCTTCAGCCAGTCCGTGCCCTCGCGGCAGGGAATGCACCAGCCGCAGCTTTCGTGCTGATAGAAGCTGATGGTCCGAAGCGCAAACTCGACGATGCAGGTCTGGTCGTCGATGACCACGACGCCGCCGGAGCCGAGCATGGAGCCGGCCTTGCCCACCTGGTCAAAGTCCATGCCCAGGTTCTCGATCTCTTCGGGTAACAGAACCGGCGTAGACGACCCACCCGGCACAACAGCCTTCAGCTTGCGCCCTCCGCGCACGCCCCCAGCCACGTCGTAGATCATCTTCTTCAGGTTGTAGCCCATGGGCAGCTCGTAAACACCGGGCCGCTCCACATGTCCGCTGATTGAGAACAGCCGCGTGCCGCCATTGCGCGCCGAACCCGTGGCCGCATACGCCGCCGCGCCCATGGTGATGACATGCGGCACAGACGCAATCGTCTCGGCGTTGTTGATGACTGTGGGTCCGCCATAGAGACCCACGACAGCAGGGAACGGCGGCTTGATGCGTGGAATGCCGCGCTTGCCTTCGAGCGACTCCATCAGCGCCGACTCTTCGCCCACTTCATAAGCGCCCGCGCCGGTCTGCGTGACGATCTGGAATTCCGTTTCCGTTCCAAAGATGTTCTTCCCTAGAAAGCCCTTGGCGTAAGCATCGGCAACCGCCTTCTCCACGATTTCCAGGAGGTAGCGATACTCGCCGCGCAGATAGATGAAGCCCACCTTGGCGCCGATGGCCAGGCCGGCAATGATGGTGCCTTCAATCACCGCGTGCGGATCGTGCAGGAAGATGAGGTGATCCTTGCAGGTTCCCGGCTCGCTCTCATCGCCGTTGACCAGCACATACTTGGGCTTGGCGCTCTGCTTGGGGACGAACGACCACTTCATGCCGGTGGGAAACCCCGCGCCGCCCCGGCCGCGCAATCCACTGGCCTTCATTTCTTCAATGATCCATGCCGGTCCCTGCTCCAGGCATTTCCTCGTCGCCTCGTAGCCGCCGAGTTCAAGATAACGGTCGATCTCTGCCGCGCCCATGCCAAAGCGCTGTGAGACGATCTTCACTTCGTCGGGATGAGAGACCAGCCTGGGCATGGTTAAAGCGCTCCTTCATGATTGGCCTTGCCACGATAGGCGGCTACCAGGCCCGGCACATGCCCGGGGCTTAGCTCGTCATGGAATTCGTAGTTTACCTGGATGGCCGGCGCCCAGCAGCAAGCGCCGATGCATTCCACTTCTTCGAGCGAGAAAACGCCGTCCGGTGTTACGCCCTTATGTCCGATGCCCAGCTCCTGCTGGAAGCGCTCGTAGAGGTCGTAGGCGCCGCGCAACATGCAACTGATGTTGGTGCATACCTGCACGTTGTATCTGCCCACCGGCTTGAAGCGCAGCATGGAGTAGTAGCTGGCCACATTCCGCACCTCGAGTTCCGTGATGCGGATGCGCGTGGCCACCTCGGCAATCACTGCGTCGGAGAGATAGCCGATCTCATCCTGCGCATACAACAGCATGGGGATCAGAGCCGACCTGCGCAGCGGATACTTCTCGACCAGCGCATCGAAGCGCGCCGCCAGCCGAGGCGAAAAGATGGACATGGTTTCAAGGCTCATCGCATCATCTCCCGTGCCCATGCTTCAGCAGCCACATCCATCTCAACTTCCTCCGGGTGCCCCTGGTCTGGATTCTCGGACCGGGGATCCAGCGATTCCTTCGGGTGCCCCTGGTCTCGATCTTGAGACCAGGGATCGATCGATCTCAATCGCCCGGCCTCGGTCATCTCCAACGTTCCGTGCCTTCCGTCCGCCCGCTTCCAGATTACCGTTGCACCCTGCCGTTCAAGCTCCAGCCAGTCTTCTCCGTGGCGAACCAGGATTCGCTCCTCGCCCAATTCCACAGTTGCCTGGCGGTTGCCATTCAATCCATGGGCCGCGGTGTAGCTGCGCAGCAGGGAAGCCAACGACACCCAAAGCTCCCCATAAACAGCCGGCCCGAACTCACGCGAATCGGCCACGAATGATCCCTGTAACAATCTCCTGCGCAATCTCCGAGGCACTTACTTCCGCATTATGGTCGGGAAATCCTTCAATCAGCGACTGGTACGCCTTCAAGGCTCCGGCCTCGCCTTCGATCACATAATCCTTCTTGCCGATGGAAGCTCCCGTCTCGTCGAATAGCTCAACCTGGATTCTCGAAATGCCGATCTGGGCGAACGTGCTTTGCAAAGTCAACCGGCAACTGGGCCTGCGCTTGCCAAACGCCAGCCCTATTTTCTCCTCGTCCTTCAGTGGCCTGAACGGCCCCTCGATCACTGGAGCGCCGCGCTTCTTCAGCTCCACGTTGGCCCTGGCCATCTCCTCACCCAGGTTGATCTCAACGCTCCGGAAAAACGACACCAGATCGATCTCCCGTTTTTTCAGCGCCTCGGCAGCTGCAATCGCCGAGTCCTCGCGCGCTTTTTCTTCGTCGATCAGCTTTCCGTAATCAACCATCTATCCCCCCGGCGTTACCTGTCGATCTCTCCCAGCACAATGTCGATGGACCCGATCACCGCCACCACATCGGCCAGCATGCGTCCCTGGCACATCGTCTCCAGCGCCTGCAATGTGGCAAAGGATGGATAGCGCATGTGGACCCGGCAGGGCTTGGCGGTGCCGTCTGAAACCACGTAGTAGCCGGTCTGCCCATGGCCCGCTTCAATACCCTGATAGACTTCGCCGGCAGGCACTTCGAAGCCTTCGGTAACGATCTTGAAGTGATGGATCAGGGCTTCCATCTGGGTTTTCATTTTTTCCCGATCCGGCAAGACGATCTTAGGAGCATCGGCTTTGACGGGGCCCTCGGGCATCCCGTCCAGAGCCTGCTGAACGATCTTTGCGCTCTCGCGCATCTCGACCAGCCGGACTTCATAACGCGCCCAACAGTCGCCGTCGGTCGAAGTCGGGACTTCGAATTTGAATTTCTCGTAGCTGGAATAAGGCATATCCCGGCGCAGGTCGAAATCCACGCCCGAGGCGCGCAACGGCGGCCCGGTCACGCCCAGCGCAATGGCATCGGCGCCCGACAGATAGCCCACGCCCTTGAGCCGGCCCTTGAAGATGGGGTTACCGGTGAGCAGATTGGCATATTCGTCGACTTTTTCCGGGAACGTGCGGATGAACGCCTGCACGCGGTCGAGGAAGTCCAGGGGCGGCTCCATCGACAGGCCGCCGATGCGAATGTAGCTGGTCATCATCCGCTGTCCAGCTATCGCTTCAAAAAGCCTGAGGATGTCCTCACGCTCGCGGAAGGTGTAGAGAAAGACGGTGAGCGCCCCAATGTCCATGGCGTGGGTGCCGAGCCAGATCAGGTGCGAATTGAGACGGCTCAACTCAACCAGCAGCACCCGCATCCACTGGGCCTTTTCGGGAATCTCCAGGCCGAGCAGCTTTTCCACAGCAAGGGCATAACAGAGATTGTTCGACAGCGGGTCAAGGTAGTTGATGCGGTCGGTCAGCGGCACCACCTGCTGGTAGAACTTGGCTTCGCAGGTCTTCTCGATGCCGGTGTGCAGGTAGCCGACCTCGGGATAAAGCCGGACGACGATCTCGCCGTCGATCTCCAGCACCAGGCGCAGCACGCCATGCGTGGCCGGGTGCTGTGGCCCCATGTTCAGGACCATGTGCTGATCTTTGGCGCCTTCGGCCCGGGGCGCTTCGAGAATGGGCGTTCCAACCAGCTCGGGCATCAGCGGTATCCCTCCACCGGATAGTCCTTGCGCAGCGGGTGCCCCACCCAATCCTCCGGCAACATGATCCGGCGCAGGTTGGGATGGCCCTCAAAACGGATACCGAACAGATCGAATACCTCGCGTTCATAGAAGATGGCCGATGGCCAGACCGGCGTGATCGACTCCACCGCAGGGTCCGCCTCGTCTACCAGCACGCGCAGCCGGATGTGCTCCTTGAATGTGTGCGAGAGGATGTGGTAGCTCAGCTGGAAGCGGGGCGCGGAGGGATACCAGTCGACCGCCGTCAGGTCCTCAAAGAAGTTATATCCGGCCGCCTGCACCGCCGCGGCCGCCGCACGGATTTGATCTGGCTCAATGGTCAGGGTCAGCTCGCCGCGGTCAAATTTGGCGTCTACGAGCGCATCGGCATTCCAGACAAGCACCGCCTTGACCGCCGGATGCTCCGGGAGCCCCTCGACGACGGCTGCCTTGCCGAAGATTGAATTTGCCTGGCCCATGCTAGAGGTCCGCCTTGTCCTGGCTCCAGTTCAGGATGCCCTTGCGCACAATGTAGTAGAGCCCGACGGCTAGAAACCCCAGGTAAACCACCATCTCCCAGAAGCCGAACAGCCGGGAGCAACCGGTAAGAGCGGGTAGTTTGCGGTAGACCACGGCCCACGGCATCATGAAAACCGCTTCCACGTCGAACAGGATAAACAGCATGGCCACCATGTAGAACCGCACGCTGAAGCGCGTCCGGGCGTCGCCCACGGCCTCAATGCCACATTCGTAAGCGGCCAGCTTGGTGGTAGTGTTGCGATGCCGCCCGATGAACCAGGAGGCGCCAACCATCCCCAGTCCAAGTCCAAAGGCAGCTACAATCTGCATCAACAGCGGGAGATATTGCCATTGGTAAGGGATCATCGCCGCCTATTCCGAAGTGGTTCGCAGGAATTGCGCCCGCCGCACCGGAAGCTGATTCGTCCAGGACGACAAGCCGCTGGTTTGAGCTTAGGTTTTCAACCGCTTCCCGTCAAGGCGGGAGAGATCTCGCCACTGCGATGTTGCTTCTCGCCGGCTCGCGTTTCCAACACCCGTCGTCTCGAGCAGGCCGCTGCTCCGCATGGAGGTTTTTTAGACGTGCTCGCCGTATGTCCGCTGTGAGCTACATCACTTCCAATCCCCATCCGGCACGGCATAATCCTCTCGTATCGAACGGCGCTGGCACGTTCGTAACCTACTGGAACGATCCAAAGGCAGCGATATTAAGACAAAGAGCAAATGAAGGTGGCCAATTCCATGACCAGCGGTTTTCCGACTCCGGCTTCTGCGATGGACTTCTCGGCTGGCCGGTCGCGCACCAGGTGCCGCCGCATTACCCCCGAAGCTGGACACGCCCTTGAGATCCTGGGTCATGCCATCGAGTATTTGGCCGACGAGATGATGCTTGAGAGAGAGCTGATCTCCGCAGGCAATGCACGCCTGCAAGCAGTTCAGTTGTTGATGGCGCTCAATCGCCAGGTCTATTTCGAATGCCCTGAGGTGCCAACCTTCAGGGAGCGCTGCCAAGCCTTCCTGCGCTCTCATTTCGCTTAGCCCGCCAGCGTCGACGCGACCCGGTGCGAGTGGTACTCTGGGGCCGTGAATCTTTCAGCAGTCTTGAGTTTGCCGGCGAGCCGATTGATTTGGCGCCTTGCCGCTATTGTCCTTTTCACCCAGGCTTATTTCCCGCCAGTTGCGAAGAGTGCGGCTGCGCCGCTTCCACCCGATCCCTATCCCACCTTCACATTCAGCCAGTTCCCTGTCGACCGGCCCATCCGCCTGGTGGCCTATGGAGACATGCGTTTCACCGATCCTTCGGTCACCTCAGGCACCAATCCGCGCGTCCGCAAATGGCTCGCCGACCGGATTGCCGAGGAGCATCCCCAGGCGCTGCTGCTCACCGGCGATATGCCGTTCACCGGGGCCAGCGCAGCGGACTGGCAGGTGTTTCAAAATGAGACCGCGCCATGGCGCGAAGGCCACTTTCTGCAATTGCCGACCATCGGCAACCACGAAATACGGGGCGGCGAAGAGGCGGGAATTGCCAACTACCTTAGAAACTTCCCCTTGATCGCCGGGCATCGCTACTACTCGGCGCTGATGGGCAATGTCGAGGTGATCTCGCTGGATTGTTCCTCACCATCGAGCGCTTACAGCGCGCAGGCGCAATGGTTTGGCGCTCAACTCGACCACCTGCCACAGCAGGTGGAGTTTCTGTTTCTCCTCTACCATTTTCCATGGATGGCCGACCGGCAATCGCAGCTCTTTGTCAACCTGCCGACAAAAGATTCGCTGGTTTTGAGGAACATCCTCGAAGAGCGACTAAGCCGCCTGCACGCCCGGATAGTGGTCTTCAATGGCCACATCCACAACTACGAACGGTTTGAACGTAAAGGGGTAGAGTATGTCATTACGGGAGGCGGAGGGGCAGAACCATATCCGCTGCTGTTTCGTGGGCGTGCCGATCTCTACCGGGATACGGAGTTCCCGGTCTATCACTACCTGACCATCGACGTCAGTGCTCACCAGATGCGCGCGGTGATGTGGAAGGTGAATGACCCCGATGCCGGTGAACTGACGGTCGAGGTGAAGGATGAGTTCACGCTGTCACGGCCCGAGCGCAAAGCCACGGCGAAGGCGCCGGTCAGCCCAAAGGCGCGCTGAGGGGATTGCTGGCCTGTTGACTACTGACCACAGGCCAGGACCCCAAGCAAAACGATCCATGCCGCGCCCATCGCATGCCAGTACCATGCGGTCGAATCGAGCGCGATCTGCCTGTATTGCACACACTTGAACAGGCCGAGCGCGGTGAGGCAAAGCAACAGCGCCAGAATGCCCAGAACCAGGTGGGCGGCGTGCAGGCCGGTAATGAGGTAGAAGAAGTAACTGGCCGGCGTCGAATAGCGATTAAAGGCGAAACCCTGCGCCGTCAATTGCCTCCAGGCCACCATCTGGCCCATGAGAAACAGCGTGCCCAGGACAAAAGTCGCTCCCACCCAGGGCAGAGCCCGGCGCAGCGCCGGACGGCCCAGGCCCAGCCACTCCTCCAGCACGTCCACCTCGCGAAAGATGTTGCGCCGGGCCAGCTCGATAGTCAGGCTGCTCAGCAGCAGCAACGCGGTGTTGAGATAGAGAATGGGCGGCAGCATCACTGGATGCCAGTCGCCGATCGGCTCGTGAGTGCGCGGATCCAGATGCATGCCCGCCTGCCGCGCATAGAAGATAACCACCAGCACGGCAAAAAACACCATGTCCCCCGCCAGCCCGATCCATACAAAGCTGCGGACGCGGTTTAGCAGGGTGCGCGGACCGCGGCCCTCATTTTTCCAGTCGTCATCGCCACCGCCCCCTCCGCCGCCGGTTGGGCGCTGGTCAACGGGCGGCTTTCCGCCGATGCCGGGTTCATGTCTTACCGTTTCCGCTGGGGAGCGCGTAAAGGTGGAAGGCATTTTAGGCCTCTGTGAGGATCAGATTACACTCACTTTGGATTGGACGCATCCAGAATCGAAGAGGATTGCTCTCTTTCTGAAGAAAGCAGGGCGAGGCGCCCTGGTCTGGCTCCTATTCCGGATTCATGGCCAGGACGGTATCGACGAACAGACGGTGAACCCGCCGGTCGGCGGAAAGCTCGGGATGAAATGTGGCCGCCATCACCGGTCCCTGGCGCACCAGCACCGGAGAACCGTCGCGCAGGGCCAGAACCTCAACACCGGCACCGGTTTCCACGATGCGCGGGGCGCGGATGAACACCATCTCCAGCGGTCCGCCCGGCAACCTGGTCTCGACCGTCAGGATGGTCGAGTCGATCTGGCGTCCATAGGCGTTGCGCTCCACCACCGCATCCAGCACACCCAGGCTGCGCTGCGCAGGATTGCGCACCTCGCGGGCCAGCAGTATGGCCCCAGCGCAGGTGCCAAAGACTGGATGGCCGGCGCAATATTCGCCCAGAGCCTCGAAAAGGCCATGCCGATCCAGGAACTTGAGCATGGTAGTCGACTCGCCGCCCGGCAGGATGAGTCCGTCCAGTCCGACAAGTTCGCCGGGCTTCCGCACCTCAACCGGCTCGGCGCCCGACTCGGCCAGCGCCTCGGCATGGGCGGCGTAGTCGCCCTGAATCGCCAATACGCCGATGCGGGGATGAGCTTGGCGGTGGACGCGCGCAGCCTCCGCTCGGCGCGCAACTTCTTCCTCCACCCTTAGGCCCTCCACGAAGCGGCGATTCCGCTCCCCGCAAAAAGCGAGAAAGTCGTCGCCGAGCTCAGGACCGTTCGGATCAAGCAGGATTTCCTTGATAGAAACCGCGGGGGTCTTTCGCTGTATCAATCGATGCTCCGACGCTGGCGCTGTGAGGTGCAATGGTGCTTTCATCGACGCAGGATGCGCTTCAGACAATTCTACCGGTTTGATGGGAACAGCGTTATCATCTTGGTATGGAACTGATCTTCGAGGTACGCGAGGCAGAAGAGGGCGGCTATGTGGCGCGGGCGCTTGGCCAGGCCATCTTCACCGAGGCCGAGACTTGGGCTGAACTGCGCGCCAACGTGCTCGAAGTGACCAGCCTGCACTTTGACGATGCGCCAGCCAAGCCTAAGTTGGTTCAACTGCATTTTGTTAAGGATGAGTTGATTCCGGTTGAAGCTGCTCGAAGCTGCCGCGCGGCGTCTCGGCCGGCAGGCTGATTCGCGCGTTGGAGCGGCTTGGCTACGCCGTGATTCGCCAGAAGGGAAGTCACATCCGGCTATTTCACGAAGCGCCGCAGACCCACTCGATCTCGGTCCCGATGCACGATCCACTTAAGATCGGCACATTCCACGGAATTCTCGCCGAAGTGGCCAGGGCCCAGTCCGTCTCGATCCAAGACATCCTCAACTTACTCTGAAATTCCAAACTGGAGAAGCGCACCGACATGTACCTCAGAACCTTGCGCAGCTATGTCGAGCAATGGGCGGAGCGCTGGAGATTCGCGCCGCCTTTCCCGAAGGGCCCGTGAAGATCGACCTGCTGAACGAACTGTTGCCCTGAGGACTCGCTGCGGCGGACGCCCCTTCGATCTGACTCAGGACAGTCGAAAATGTCTTTGCCGATTATTTCCCGGATACCGCTACCATGAAACTCCAGCCGGATCTGGTCATCAGGCGTCCGCGCGGTCTATATCAGAGAAACACCCTTACCCCCCTGAAGGGTAGTAACCAAAAAGAGGGAATAGGTAAATTACCACGCAGGCGCAACCGCTTGCCGATCCTCGTGCCTTTCCACCAGCAGAGATGCAAAGCAACGAAACAAAGGCGAGCGAATAGCGAGCAGTTGGCCCCACCGCAGGTGCCTACCAGCCGCGGGTTTGCAGTAGTTGCGATTCCTCGATCGCCGCAGCGGCCAGACCCTTCATCGTTCCAGTCACCTGCTCAGAGACTTCGGCCAGAATCTTGGGATCGTTGAAGTGTGTGGTCGCGATGACGATGGCCTTGGCGCGCGACATGGCCTCTTCGCGCTCTTTGGGATCGTTTTCAACATCAAGCGGCGTGGCGCGCTCCTTCATGAAGATGCCCGAGCCGACAAAGATCGCCTCGGCGCCGAGTTGCATCATCAGGGCGGCGTCGGCCGGCGTGGCGATGCCGCCGGCGGAGAAGTTGGGCACCGGCAGCTTGCCAGCCTGGGCGACCATGCGGATCAGCTCATAGGGCGCCTGGTGTTCCTTGGCGGCGGCGTAAAGCTCCTGTTCGGAAAGCACGGTGAGCGCCCGCATCTCGCGCGTAATCTGCCGCATGTGTTGCACGGCGTGAACCACGTCCCCGGTGCCCGCTTCACCTTTTGTTCGAATCATGGCCGCACCCTCGGCGATGCGCCTGAGAGCTTCGCCCAGATTCCGTGCGCCGCAGACGAAGGGCGTCTTAAAGGCGTGCTTGTCAATGTGGTGTGCCTCGTCGGCCGGGGTGAGCACTTCGCTCTCATCGATGAAGTCCACGCCTAATTCCTGCAGGATCTGGGCTTCGGCAAAGTGCCCTATGCGGGCCTTGGCCATCACCGGGATCGAAACCGCCTGGATGATCTGCTTGATGAGCGAGGGCTTGGCCATCCGGGCCACTCCGCCTTCGGCGCGAATCATGGCGGGTACGCGCTCCAGAGCCATGACCGACGTAGCCCCGGCTTCTTCGGCAATGCGCGCCTGCTCCACGTTCATCACATCCATGATGACGCCGCCCTTGAGCATCTCCGCCAAACCGACCTTCAGGCGCAGGCTGGTCCCGGTAAAGCTCTTGTTTTCGTTTGTTTCCGGCATAGTCCTCAACCTCGATTCACAACTGGCGCGGAGCGGTTTTCCGGGTTTAAAAAGCCGCCTCCACTAAATACCAGTGTAGCAGCGATGGGATTTCAGAGTTTCATTCATTGAGAAGGCGATGCCGCGCCGCATTTCTGAGTCCATTCCAATGCTCTTGTCTCGATTCTGGGCATGTTTCTGCTTGTTTCCCCAGCAAATGGCCACAGTCCATCCACTGCCGGCGCCGGCCAAGGAACCCCCGCGCAGTCCTGGCCCGCTGCCAGAGGCGGCGGTCGAACATGCGCTCCAGCCCGCGTCCGTTGATCAGGATGCGGACGGACTGATCCAGCCCGGCTCGGCAGTGGCGCGGCTGCCGGTCGAGGTGGACGTTGCGGTTCCGGTGCGCGAGTTCCGGGTGCGCAATCTGCTGACGCTGACCCCTGGACAGATCATTGAAACCCAGTGGGCGCATGGAGACGACATGCCGCTGGCGGCGGGCGACGTGCAACTGGCCTGGAGCGAGTTCGAAGTTATCGATGCACAGTTGGCGGTGCGCGTTACCCGGCTGGTCTGAACCGGGCTGGAGTGCAGGTTTTCGCGGGGGCTTGATGGGACAGGAAGGTCAAAAGACGGCGTCACTGGCGAATGGCGAGGGAGGGCTGACGGGCTGGCTGTTCAGCCGGTTACGGGGTGCCGTCGGCTGTCGGCCGCGGCTCAGGCTCCTTGAGCGCATTGCCCTCGCTCCGCGCCAGTCCCTGGCGCTGGTCGAGGCCGAGGGAAGGCGCTTCCTGGTGGCCACTTCACAGGAAGGAGGGCCGGCCTTTTATCCTCTCGACGGGCCGGCCCCTGACGCCGCGCATGCACGGCCCAATGCGAGAGTCTCGTGGTAGGGCTCTGGGCCATGGCCAGTCCGGCTTCCGCGCCGCTACTGCCCGATCTCAACGCCCGCCTGCACCCCTCCGACTCAACCCCGTGGACGATTCTGCTGGTCCTGACGCTGATCACCCTGCTGCCAGCGATCCTCATGGCCGTGACGCCCATGGTGCGGCTGCTGGTCGTCTTCCACTTCCTGCGTCAGGCGTTGGGAACCCAGACCGCGCCCTCTAACCCCACCCTGCTGGGCCTGGCGCTGATGATGACCTGGTTTCTGATGACGCCGGTTCTCAACCAGGTAGATCAACTGGCCATTGAGCCCTATCGCGCGGGCCAGGTAACAGGCTGGCAGGCGATCGACCTGGGAGCGCGGCCGGTCAAGCAATTCCTGCTGCGTTATGCGCGCGAGAAGGACCTGGCCCTGTTTACTGCGGCCGGCCAGATTGCGCGGCCTGACACGCCCGACGATATGCCAATGCGGGTGGTGATTCCCGCCTACATCCTTTCCGAGCTCAAGGCCGGCTTCGCCATCGGCGCGGTACTCTATCTGCCCTTTCTGCTGATCGACATGGTGACCGCCTCTATCACCACCTCGATCGGCATGTTCCAGCTGCCGCCGGTGGTGGTTTCAACGCCGTTGAAGATTCTGCTGTTCGTGATGGTGGATGGATGGAACCTGCTGGCCGGCTCGCTCCTGAAGAGCTTCTGAGGAGAAGGAAATGACACCCGACCTGGTTGCCGAACTGTTGCGCCAGTTGATGAAGGAAGCCCTGATCCTGGCCGCGCCGATCCTGATCGCCGCCGCCCTGATCAGTTTTCTGCTCAGCCTGCTGCAGACCCTGACCAGCCTGCAGGAGCAGTCCTTGACCAGCGTGCCGCGCCTGGCGGCAGTGGCCCTGATCCTGCTGGCCGGCATGCCATGGTTTCTGGGCCGCATGGCGGCCTATACCCGGCTGTTGCTCAACGACCTGCACCGCTACCTGGGGTAATGCCCGGAGAGAGAGCCTATGCCGGAGTGGAGCAGCTTCTTGACCGCGATGACGCTGGTCCTGGTGCGCGTGAGCGGCATGGTGGCCTTCGCGCCCTTCTTCTCGACCACCGCTCTGCCTTTGCGTACTAAGGCAGTGTTTGCCGGAGCACTCGCCTTTCTTCTGGCCCCGCTGGCGGCTGCGCTGCCCCACGCCCAGGTGGCGCTCGGCTTTTCTCCCCTGCTGGGCGAACTGGCGGTGGGACTGGTCTACGGTCTCTCGCTTGCCTTGTTGAACGAGATGCTGCTCTTTGCGGGCCAGCTTGCCGGCCTCCAATTCAGCTTCTCGCTCGTGAATCTGCTCGACCCCGCTTCCGCCATCCAGACCCCGCTGCTGGGCGACTTGTTTCAGCTGATGGGCACCCTGGTGGTGCTGGCCGCCGGCCTGGACCGCATTCTGCTGGCGTCGATGGTGCGCAGCTTCCGGGTGGCGCCCCTGGGCAGCTTCACGCTGGCTCCCGGCGCGGGACTTGCGATTGTGCATGCCGCCGGGGGCGTCTTCCTGGCCGCTGTGGAGTTGGCCGCGCCGGTGCTGGCGGCCACCCTGCTGGTCGAGGTGGCCGTGGCCCTGCTGGGCAAACTGAGCCCGCAGTTGCCGGTCATGTCGCTGACCGTGCCGCTCAAAACCCTGACCGGCTTTGCTCTCCTCACGGGTTCACTGGCACTGTGGCCGCGCTTCATTGAGGCCCGCTTTGCCGGGCTGCTCGACCTGGCCGAGCGGTTGATCGCCTTGCCGGGCCCGGGAGGTTAGCCGATGCCGGGAGAGCGCACAGAACGGGCGACGCAGCACCGCCGCGAGCAGGCGCGCCGCGAGGGCGACCTGCTGCACAGCCGCGAGCTCTCGGCAGCGGCCGGCGCACTGGCAGGGGTGATCGCGTTGGGGATGGTGGCGGGACGGACGATGGAGGCCTGGCGCACCTCGCTGGCTGGCTTTCTGGCGCTTGGTGCGGCGGCCCGCTGGGAGAGCGCCACCATCGATCCCACCCTGGCCGCCCTCCGCCGCCTGACCGTCTCCGTGCTCGCGCCTATGGGCGTGGTGATGGCGGCTGTGGCTGCGGGCTCGCTGGGGATGGGCATGTTGCAGACCGGCGGCGTCAGTTTTCACGTCGAGTCGGTAGGTTTCAAGCTGGACCGCGTCAATCCCATCTCGAATATTAAGAATCTATTCTCGCTGCGCGCCGCGGCCCGGTTGGCGAAATCGCTGCTGCCCGCCAGTCTGCTTGGCGTCTTCGCCGTGCAGCGCATCGCGCGCCAGTTGACCGTGCCCCCGTTCTCCACAGCGCGCCTGGAAATGCTGGGAGCGGACGTCTATGGACTGCTCCAGGCCGCCGCCTGGCTGCTCTTCGGCTGGGCGGCTATCGATTACCTGGTTGAATGGCAAAGCCGCGAATCGCGGCTGAAGATGAGCCGCGAGGATCTGCGCGAGGAGTTCAAATCGACCGAGGGCAGTCCCCAGATTCGCAGCCGCATTCGCGGCTTGCAGCGCCAGATGCGCCGCCGCCGGGTAAAGGCCGACGTTTCCAAAGCCGCTGTGGTGCTCACGAATCCCACCCACTATGCCGTCGCTTTGAGTTTCGATTTCGCCACCATGGATGCCCCGCGGGTGGTGGCCAAGGGGCGCAACCTGCTGGCGGAGGAGATAAAAGCCGAGGCCCGTTGGGCCGGGGTGCCGATTCTTGAAAACCCGCCTCTGGCCCGTTCCCTCTACCGCTCGGTCGAAGTGGGGCAGCCCATTCCGGTTGATCTCTACGCCGCGGTGGCCGCCATTCTCGCCTGGCTCTACCGCCAGCGCGTGGAGGATGAACTGCGTGAGCGCCGACTCCGCGAGGCCGCTGTCCAGACTCGCGCCCAGGCACCCGCCCCGTCCGGCTCCGGCAGGCCGCCGGCGGCAGCAGGCGCCCTATGAGTACGCCCGCTTTTGCGGCCAGCCCCCTGGCCGCCGTCTCTTTCTGGCAGCGGCTGCGCGAGTATGCCTTGCCGCTGGCGGCCATCAGCGTGATTTTCGTCATGCTGGTGCCCCTGCCGGCCGCGGGTCTCGACTTTCTGCTTGCGCTTTCGATGGCTGCCTCGATCGTCGTCTTCCTCTCCGCGGTGCAGATCCGGCGGGCTATCGAGCTCTCTGTCTTTCCCACCCTGCTCTTGTTGCTGACCCTCTTCCGGCTGGCCCTGAACATAGCCTCCAGCCGCCGCATCCTGCTCCACGGCTCGGAAGGTACCGGAGCCGCCGGCCAGGTGATCGAGGCCTTCGGCCAGTTTGTAGTGGGCGGCAACTACGTGGTCGGCTTTGTGCTGTTTCTGGCCCTGATCGCCATCCAGTTCCTGGTCGTCTCGCATGGCGCGGTGCGCACCGCCGAAGTGACCGCCCGTTTCACTCTCGACGCGCTGCCGGGCAAGCAGATGGCCATCGACGCGGACATGAACGCCGGCCTGATCGACGAGGTCGAGGCGCGGCGGCGGCGCCAGGCGATCGCCCGCGAAGCAGAGTTTTACGGCGCCATGGACGGGGCGGCCCGCTTCAACCAGCGCGATTCGCTGGCCACCATTCTGATCACCGCCATCAACATCGTCGCCGGCCTCTTGATCGGCACTCTGCAGCAGGGCGTGGAGCTGAGCGAAGCGCTTCGCACCTACACCGTGCTGACGGTGGGCGACGGTCTGGTTACCCTGATCCCCTCGCTGCTGGTCTCAGTGGCGGGCGGCATTACGCTGACCCGCGCCAACTCCGCGGGCCTGCTGGGCTCGGAGATTCGCCAGCAACTGCTCGCCCGGCCCGCCACGCTTTACCTCGCCAGCCTGGTCTCGGCCGCGCTGTGCCTGATCCCGGGACTGCCCAAGCTGGCCTTTCTGGCCGTGGCGGCAGCCTTGTTCTGGGGTGGACGCCGCGTAACCCTGCGCGCCGCAGTTGCTCCGCCGCCCGAGCCGGTGACGGGTGAGAAGAAGAAAGCCGCCGAGGCCCAGGGCTCCGACATGGCGGCATTGCTGCGACTTGAAGAACTGACCCTGGAGATCGGCTTTCAACTGATTCCGCTGGTCGACGAAAAGCAGGGCGGCCAACTGCTGAACCGGGTGCGCTCGCTGCGCCGCCATCTTTCCAGCGAAATGGGCTTTCTGGTGCCCCCGGTGCACATCTCGGACAATCTGCGCCTCCGCCCGCGCGAGTATCTGGTCTCGCTGCGGGGCCTGGAGATCGGCCGCTGGCAGACCGAAGGGACGGCCCTGCTGGCCGTCTCGGGCGATGCGGGCAGGCGTCCTCTTGCTGGCAAGGAGGCGCGGGAGCCGGCCTTCGGCGTGCCCGCCCTTTGGATCGCTCCCGCCCTGGAGGACCAGGCCGTGGCCGCCGGCTATTCGGTGGTGGACGCGGTGACGGTGGTGACCACCCACCTCGGAGAACTAATCCGCCGCCACGGCTGGGAGCTGCTGGGCAGGGCGGAGACCAAGCGCCTGATGGACTCCTTGAACGAGACCCATCCCAAACTGCTCGAAGAGCTGGTCCCCAAGCTGCTCACGCTGGGCGAGGTGGGCCGGGTGCTGGAACAGTTGCTGCGCGAGCGCGTCTCGATCCGCGATCTGGGCGCCATTCTGGAAGCGCTGCTCGAAACCTCGCCGGGCAACAAGAGCCTGGTTGCGCTGGTCGAGGCCGCGCGCAAGGCGCTGGGCCGGCGGCTGATCCGGCCGCTGCTGGACGGCGACGGCCTGCTGCCGGTTATGCTGCTCGACCCTGCCCTCGAAGAGCAGATTCTAGCCGCTCTTTCACCGGAAAGCGCACACCGCCTGCTGTCCTCGGTCGCTGTGCCGGGTCCTCCTCTGGTCCGCCGTCTCACCGATTCTGTGCGTCAGCTTATCGGCGCCGCCTCCGCCGCGGCCCTCCCCGTGCTTCTCTGTCCGAGTCCTGCCCGATACCACGTCAAGCGCTGGCTGGAGCCGGTATTTCCGCGGCTGGCAGTGGTCGCAGCCGGGGAGATTCCTGCTGAAATCCGTCTCCGGCCTGTGGGTACGGTGCGCTGACTCCGGGGCGGGTGGAGGAACCGGTGGAGGGTGGAAAAGGGGTCGTAAATGGGAATCGAGACGGCGGGGGCAACCGGGGGCCAGGGGTTGAAGCGGCGGGAAGCAGGGCAAGGCTACCCGCCCGTTCCTGCGGCGGCGCCGGTGCTGACCGCCGAGCAGGAGCGGGTGCTGCTCGATCACTTGCCCATCGTCCGTTTTCTCGCCCGCCGCATTCACGAGCGGCTGCCTCAGCATGTGGATATCGAGGACCTGGTCTCGGCCGGCGTGGTGGGGTTGATGGATGCTTTTGCCAAGTTCGATCCGGCCAAGCGGGTCCAGTTCCGCAGCTACGCGCAGTTCCGCATCCGGGGAGCGATCCTCGACAGCCTGCGGACCCTCGACTGGAGCCCGCGCGAGTTGCGCCGCAAGGGCCGCGCGGTCGAGGAGGCCATGCGGGTGTTGACGGCCAGAATGGGCCGGGCGCCGGCCGAGCCCGAGGTGGCCGCGGAGATGGGACTGGGCCTGGAGGAGTATCAGATGCTGCTGGGCGACCTGAAGGGTCTGGAGATTGGCACCCTGCACATGGAGCGCAACGAGGACTCGGGCGACGAAGAACTGGCCTACGTGCCCGGCCGGCCGGAAGAGGATCCGCTCTTCCGCTGTCTGCGCGGCGAACTCGAGGACCGGCTGGCGGAGGCTATCGCCAAGCTGCCCGACCGGGAGCGGCTGGTGATGACCCTCTACTACTACGAGGAGATGACCATGCGCGAGATCGGCCTGGCCCTGGGGGTGGTCGAGTCTCGGGTATCGCAGGTGCATGCCTCGGCGGTGGTTCATCTTCGGGTGGCGTTGCGCGACCTCGCCGCACGCGGAGCCTTCGACCGAGTGCGCGCCCCCCGGCCGCCGGAGCGGGCGCGGCGCTGAGTGTTTGTGTACCGTGGCGGCTCCTGTGCGCAGGTGCCGGAGAGGCTTGAAGAGCGTGGATAGCTAAGATCGGCCACGGGAGAGAGCGACGCATGGAAAAAATGCTCAAGCAGGACGAGATCGACGCGCTCTTCGAGGCGGCCAGGACCTCGACGCCGGAATCCTCGCGGGCGGAGGTGCGGGCCCGCATCGTGCCCTACAACTTCTCCTCGGCTGGACAGATCTCGAACGAGCAGTTGCGCGCCATCAGCCTGCTGAACGACCTGTTCGCGCGCAACCTGACCCACAATCTCGCCGCCTGGCTGCGTTCCCGGTTCCAGGTCAACCTGGTTTCGGCAGAGCAGATTCAGTTCAACGAATTCCTGTTGCGCATCCCCGAGATCAGCTACGTAGCTTCGGTGCGCCTCGAACCGTTGGGCGCGGTCTCGGTACTGCAGCTGGACCTGGCCCTGGCCCCTCCGGTCATCGATCTTTTACTGGGTGGCGAAGGGCGGGACGGCCCTCTCCGCGAACTGACCGACATCGAGGAGTCCATCCTTGGCAGCGTGGTCGAGATCATCTGCCGGGAGCTGACTGCAGCTTGGCAGCCGGTGGGTCTGAGCTTCAACTTCGAGCGCCGCCAGATGCAGACCCAGGTGGCGCGCATCATGTCGGTGACCGAGAAGACGCTTTGCCTGAGCTTCGAGATTCGCATGCCGCACTCGGCGGGGCTCTTGAATCTGGCCTTCCCGGCGGTGGTAGCCAACACCATTCTGCGCCGTCTGACCTCGGACTGGGGCCGGCGCCGCCGCCATGCCGGCGAGACAAGGGCGCGTGTGGAGGCAGCGGCGCGCAAGATCCGCTTCGGCGCCGCGCTGCAATTGCCCTCGGTACGGCTCAGCGCCAGCCAGATCGAAAACCTGCAGCCCGGCGATGTCCTGCGCCTGAATCTCTCCGCCAGCACCCTGCCCGAGTTACAGGTCGGCGGACAGACGCTCTCGACCGCGCAGGCCATCCGCCAGGGCCCGCACCGCGCCGCCCGCATCGAACGTCGCCTCGAGGAGCCTGCGCCGTGACCTCCTATGGAGACTGCTGGGCAGCGACTGCAACCGCCTTGCTCGCGCAGGCCCTGGCCGGCGAGCCAGTGCTGGCCGAGTCCGAGCCCCAACCCCTCGGGACCGGCGCCTTCGGGTTTGCCGCCACGCTTGCGGGCGACTTCCCGGGACGCTTTGCGGTTTGGCTCGACGGCGCGGTTCTGGATTCGCCGCTCCTGGGCGAGGGCGTAGACCAGAAGGCGGGCTGGGGCGAGTTGCTGCGCGAGGTGGCGGATGCGGCCGCCGGCGAGCTGCTGGCTAAGACAGGCAAAAAATGCCGGGTGGATCGATTCGAGGCCATTGCGGTCGAGAGCCAGATCTCCCGGGCCTTCCAGTTGCAGTCCGGCGAACGCGGCTGGACCCTTCTGGTGCGCGACGAGTTGCGCGACGCCCAGCCGGCGACGCCCTCCATTCCGAATGCCACCCCCCCTTCCGCGCCAGCGCCGGCCGCGCCCGCTCTGCTGGCCCTGAGCCCAGGCATCGAGCTGCTGCTCGATGTCGAACTCGAAGCGTCGCTGCGCTTTGGCTGCCGGGAGATGGCGCTAGGGGAGATTCTCGACCTGGGCCCGGGAGACGTGGTGCAGCTGGACCGTCATGTTGCCGACCCGGTCGACCTGATTGTCGGCGACAAGATCGTGGCCCGGGGCGAGGTGGTGCTGGTGAACGGCAACTTCGGCCTCCGGGTAACCGAAGTGGCCGCGCCCGTCAAGCGCCTGGAAAGCATCCGATGCCTGTTCTAGGGCGCTGGGCCGTACGTGCGTCCGGCCGGCGCTTGCCGCCGCCCGACGAAGCCGAACCGTTGCCGGGAAGCGAGCGGAAGACCCTATCGCCGGCGCCGCGTTTGGGATTGCTGGCCACGTGCTCCAATGCCGGCTGCGCCTCGGGGTGGCTGCACCTGGGCCGCAGCCGTGCGGCGCCGGTGTTTGAAGGCGGCTGGAGCTGTTCGCCAGCCTGCACGCGGGCGCGCGTGGAGTCGGCTGTGGCCCGCGAAATGGAGGGGCGGACGGCTGCGCAGCCAACCTACCGCCATCGCATCCCGCTGGGCCTGGTGATGCTGGAGCAGGGCTGGATCCGCTCCGCCGAGTTGCGCCAGGCGCTGGAGGCGCAGAGATCCGCCGGCGCGGGCCGCCTGGGTCACTGGCTGGTGCGGCAGCAGGGAGTGAGCGAGCAGTTGGTGACCCGGGCCCTGGGCCTGCAATGGAGCTGTCCGGTGTTGCCGCTCGAGTTTCACGATGCCGAGGCTTTGACGGCGCTGATACCCCGGCTGTTTGTCGACGCGTTCGGGGTAATGCCGCTGCGTCTGGCAGCGGGCAAGGTGCTTTACCTGGGATTTGAAGACCGGCAGGATCCGGTGCTGGCGCTGGCCGTTGAGCGCATGACGGGGCTTCGGGTGGAGTGCGGGCTGGTGCCGGAATCGCTGTTCCGCACCGCGCACACCCGCATGTTGAATGCCCAGTTTCCTCCGGCCGCCTTAATCGAGGCCGGCGCGGAGCTGTCGGCGGCGCATGCGCTGGCCAGGGCGATGGAGCGGGCTCGTCCTGCCGATTCGAGGCTGGTGCGGGTGCACGACTGCTTGTGGCTCAGGATGTGGCGGCGCGCGCAGCCGGGACCACTGCCAGGAACCGCCGACGTAGAGGATCTGATCTGCTCCCTGGGCGCGCTTTAAACAGGAAATCGCGCGCGCGGCATCGAGAAGGGAATCGCGAAGGGGCGCCGCCCGGAAGCGAATCAGGCGCCCGCTCTCCCGCTCTCAAGAAACGGAAGGCTTGGCCGATAACCGGTGCAGCGGAGGAGCCTGGGCATGAGCGAAGTGCGGACCCTGATCGTCGACGATTCCTCGGTGATGCGCAAGATTGTGGAGCGGGCTTTGCGCCAGGCCGGCCTTGACCCGCTGGTGGTGTTCGAAGCCGCCAACGGCAACGAAGGCCTAGAGATGCTGCGGGCGCATCCCGTGGACCTGATCCTCTCCGACATCAACATGCCGGCCATGGACGGCATGGAGTTTCTGCGTCAGATCCGCGCCCAGGATCTGGCGCCTGGCGTGCCAGTCGTAATGATCACCACCGAATCCAGCGAGGAACACGTCCGGGAAGCCATCCAGGCCGGAGCGCGAGGCTACATCCGTAAGCCTTTTACCGCCGAGCAGGTGAAGGAGCGGGTGCTGCCGCTGGTTCACGCTGCGTGACAGAGAGATCGCCATGTTATTGAATGGGGTGCGCACAGCCGCCATCCTGCGAGCGGAGCGGCCCGGCGGCAAGGAAGGGAAGCGAACGATGGCGCATTCAATGCGGGAATCCATGCATCTGATCTCCGATCCCAGGAACCTGGATGCCTGTGTAGACGAGGTCTTTGACCTGATGCTGGGGGTGAATTGCGTGCGCGATGCCGGCCCGCTGCAACTCGAGGCGGAATCGGTGACGGCAGTGGTGGGCTTTGGGGGTGTGCTGAGTGGCGCCTGTGTCTTCAGAAGCTCCGGCGCGGCGGCCATCACAATTGCCGCGCGCATGACGGGTATGGAATTCGCCGAGGTCGACGACACCGTCAAGGACGCGATCGGCGAGGTGTGCAACATGCTCGCCGGAAGCTGGAAGAGCAAGGTCCCCGATCTCTCTGCCAACTGCGGCCTGTCGGTGCCGGCCGTCATCACCGGCAGCAACTACCACCTTCATGTCCAGGCCCCGGAGTTCAGGCTGTGTCACGAATACAGCTTCGAAGACGCCTGCTTCGACGTCACCATCCTCTGCGACGGCCTGCAGTAGGGCCGCCGCCCTTTCCCACCACCGGCGCATTTCTGTCCGGCTCCCTTCAACTCTGATTTCCCTAATCCCGCGCGCCCGCCTTTCGGTCCTCCGTCTGCATCGATCTTCATCGACACACGGAGGCGCCCATGGACAGCGGCTACTACGCGGCGATGACCGGGCTGGTGGCACGGACCCAGGCTCTGGATACCGCCGCCGCCAATCTGGCAAATGCACAGACTCCGGGCTATCGCGCCGAACGGGAGTTCTTTCGCTCCGTGCTGCTGGGGCCGGACGCCCTCGGCTCGCAGTTAGGGCGCACCGTGAACAACTTCGGCCTGCTGGGCGGGGACCGGCTGAACCTCGGCCAGGGGGCGTTGCAACCGACCGGCAACCCGCTCGATCTGGCGATTGAGGGCGAGGGGTTCTTTCAAATCCAGACGCCTAACGGCCTGCGCTACACGCGCGATGGAAGCTTCCACCGTGCCCAGAACGGTCGCCTTGTGACGGCCGCGGGCGAGCCGGTATTGTCGGGGGCCGGCCAGCCGATCCCTGTGCCACCCGGCGAGGTGACCGTGGGATCGGACGGCGTGCTTTCGGTCGCCGGAGGCGCCGTAGCCACGCTGGGGCTGTTCACCTTCCCGGCGGGCACGCAGTTGACTCCCGAGGGCGCCAACCGGTACATCGCGCCGGATACCTCGGCGCCCACGATTTCCAAGGGCACGGCCGTGCATCAGGGAGCCCTCGAAAGCGCCAACCAGGATGTGATCCAAGGGTCGCTCGACCTGATTGCGATGCAGCGCCAGGCAGAGATGATGCAGAAGGCGATCACCGTCTTCCACACCGAGTTCAACAAGATCGCTACCGAGGACCTGCCGCGCATTTAGCTGCCGCGGGTGTTTTCCAAAGTGAGGAAAAAGATGATTCGAGCTTTGTACACGGCCGCCAGCGGCATGAGCGCGCAACAGATGAACCTGGACACCATCGCCAACAACCTGGCCAACTCCTCGACCACCGGCTTTCGCCAGCTGCGCCTGGAGTTTCAGGACATGGTTTACCAGAACCTGGTGACGCCCGGCGCGGCGCAGAGCCAGTCCACGGTTTCGGCCGGCCTGCAGATCGGTCTGGGCACCAAGCCGGCGGCTACCGAGGTGATCATGACCCAGGGAGAGCTGAACCAGACCTCGAACCCGCTCGATGTGGCCATCGAGGGCAGCGGATTCTTTCAGGTGCAACGGCCCGACGGCACCATCGCCTACACCCGTGCCGGCCAGTTCCAGTTGAACAGCCAGGGGACGATCGTGACCTCGGACGGCGATCCGTTGCTGCCCAACATCACCATCCCCTCCAACGCCACCGCTGTCACCATCACCCAGTACGGGGTGGTGAATGCTACTTTGCCGGGGCAGCAGAATCCCTCGCAGCTGGGCCAGATTCAGCTGGCCACGTTTCCCAACCCCGGGGGCCTTGAGAGCAAGGGTTCCAATCTGCTCCAGGCCACGTTGAGCTCGGGCGATCCGGTGTTGGGCAACCCGGGGGGGGCGGAAGGCCTGGGAACCCTGCAGCAGGGGTACCTGGAGAATTCGAATGTGGATGTGGTCACCGAGTTTGTGCAGATGGTACTGGCCCAGCGAGCTTACGAATCGAACTCCAAGGTGATCAAAGCTGCCGACGATATGTACTCTCAAGTCAATAATATGACACGGTAAATATGATGAAAAATATGAAGAACGGCGAGACGCTTGACTGGATCGTAATCGTGGTTGCCCAGCTGCTGTGGACGGCAGCCGCGAATAGCCAGCCAGCAACCACTGCGATGGGCACGGTCGAGTCAGCTTCAACGGTTCTTGTCGCCTCAATCGGCGCTATCTCCGGCGGAGGATTGCCTGCCATTTCAGGAGCGTTGGTCCGTGAGATCGTCGATCCTAACCTCGGCGACCGCTGGCTCCTGCTACGCGATCAAATGCATCCGGCGAGGCCGGGACGTCTGCTCCTGGCCTCGGTTGGAGAGATTCGAGCCGGCACTCTGCGGCTACAGGAGAGGCAGGATCTGTCGCCGGTCTTGGTTCCGGTCATCCGTGCCGGCGACCGGCTGATCCTGGAAGAGGATACGCCGGTAGTGACATCTCGCCTCGAAGCAGTCGCGCTGGGTGCCGCAGCCGCCGGTTCGGCGCTGAACGTGCGCCTGAGAGTCGGCGGGCCCGTGGTACGCGCGGTGGCCGTGGCGCCCGGGCGTGCCCGTCTGGCGTCCCCGGATCAGGTGCAGCCATGAGACCCGTCGCTGTCCTCACGACCGCGGTCTGCGCAGCAATTGCGCTGCTGATGGTCCCACAGGCGGGCGGCTCGGGCAAGAACGCCAAACCGCCGTCCAACCCGGCCAAGGCAACTCCGCCGGAGGCCGCTTTGCGCGCCTATGTTGACCGGGTGAAGGCGCAGCAGGCGGCCGAGGTCCGGACGCCGGGTTCGATCTGGAGCGCCGAAGGACGGCTGGTGCGCCTGGGCACCGACGCCAAGGCGGCGCGGCTGCACGATGTGGTTTCGATTGTGGTCACCGAGAGCCTGGAGGCTTCGACCGACGGCCAGGTCAAGAACTCCCGGGCCTCGAATGCCAACTCCGGGCTGACCGCGCTGTTCGGTGCTTTGAAGCCCGCGAACAATATGCAGAACCTGCTCGGCATGACCGCGTCGTCGGGGCTGACGGCGCAGGGCCAGAGCACTACCAGTTCGAGCCTCGCGACCACGTTCGGCGGCGAGGTGGTGGACGTGCTCCCCAACGGGATGCTGGTGGTGCAGGCCACACGGCAGTTGACCTTCTCGCAGCAGACGCAGCTGATCAAGCTGCGCGGCCTGGTGCGCCCGGAAGACGTGAGCGCGCAGAATCAGATTCTCTCGACTGCCATGACCGACCTGGAACTGGAAGTCACCGGCAAGGGCATCGTCAATGACTCCACCTACCGCCAGAATCCGCTGGTGAGGCTGATCGAGAAGCTGCTGATCTTCTGAAGGACAGGGATCAGGGAACAGGATCAGGGGTCACGTAGAAACGCGGGGTGGGTAATGGGCCGAGTTGAGAAAGCCATGAGGGTTGCGCGCACCAGAGCGGTGAAGTGGCGGGTCGGAAAAGCCCGCTGGGCAGGGATTGCCCTGGGAGCGGCTCTGGTGTGCTTTTCAGCGGCCGTCCATGCCGAGGCGGCGTCCAAGCTGGCGCGGGTCAAGGATGTAGCCACCATCGAGGGAATCCGCGACAACCAGCTGGTGGGATACGGGCTGGTAGTGGGCCTGAGGGGCACCGGCGACAGCTCCCAGACCGTGTTTCCGGCGCAGACTCTGATCTCGGCCCTGGAGCGGATGGGCATCACGGTGCCGCAGACAGGCTCGAACAGCGCCAGCAACATGCAGGTCAAAAACATGGCGGCAGTCTTCGTAGTGGCGACGCTGCCGCCGTTCACGCGGCCCGGCTACAAAATGGACATTACCGCCTCGTCGGCCGGCGATGCACGATCCCTCGAGGGAGGCATCCTGCTGATGACGCCTCTCTATGGGCCGGACGGGCAAATTTATGCGCAGGCCCAGGGAGCGCTGGTGCTGGGCGGCTATTCGGCCTCGGCCGGGGGCAATACGCGCCAGCTCAATCACCCCACTACCGCGCGGATCCCCGGCGGGGCCCTGGTGGAGCGGCCGGTGCCTTTCGATCTTAAACAGATGCATATCATCGGCGTGGTGCTGAACGACGCCGATTTTCATACCGCCGAGCGCATGGCGGCAGCCATCGATCAGGCACTGGGCTCGGCCCGCGCCCATGCCGTCGACAGCCGCCGGGTGGAGATTGCCGCCGCCCCGGACGAGGACTTGCCGGCGCTGCTCGATCTTGTCGAGGCTGTCGAGGTGGAGATCTTTCCGCGGGCGCGCGTGGTGGTCAACGAGCGGACCGGCACGGTGGTGATCGGCGGCACGGTACGGCTGCAGCCCGTCACCATCCTGCACGGTGGGCTGACGGTCAACGTGATGACCGAAACCCGCGTCTCGCAGCCCAACCCCGGTTCGGCGGGCTCGACGCAGGTGGTTGAGCAGACCACCGTCGAGGCCCAGGACAAGCCGGTGAATCGCATCGACCTGAAGCAGGGCGCGACTGTGGAGGATCTGGTGATTGAATTGCAGCGCACTGGAGCGGGAGCGCGCGACGTGATTTCGATTCTGCAGGCCATGAAGGAGGCCGGCGCTCTCGAAGCCGACCTGGAGGTACTGTGATCCATTTGATCGCGGCTAAGACCCCTTTCCCCTCGACCGCTTCCGAAGGCGCCGCAGTCTCTCAGCCGCGACTGGTGCGGGCGGCGCACGAGTTCGAGGCGCAGATGATGAAGGAGTTGCTGAAACCCATGACGGGAAGGGACGCGCTCACAGGCGAGGATGAGGACGCGGCCACAGATTCCGGATCGGGCGCGGCGCTCAGCGAGTTCGCGTCGGAAGCTCTTGGCCAGGCGTTGAGTACGCATGGAGGGTTCGGGCTGGCGAACCGCATCGTCAAAGACCTGTCCCATTCCAGCACCGGGAGCAGTCCCAGGCCAGTTAACCAGAATGGGCAAGGCGCTGCGCTTATAAAAGTTCATGAATGACTCAAGTGATTAGCGAGAGTGCCGATAACGGAGACAAGGAGAACCGCATCGATGGATATTCGCAGCAGCCTTGAAGGACTGAAAACACTTTTGGGAGGCACGCAAGCCGCCACGGCCGCTTCGCCTTCCAAGACGGGAAGCGGAACTGCGCCGGGAGCCAGCGCGCAGAGCAGCGACCGGGCGACCTTGAGCAGCGCGGGAAGCGAAGTATCTCAGACGGGTGCCGAGCCCGGCGTGCGCATGGACAAAGTGGCCAGCGTTCAGGCTGCGCTTGCAGCCGGCACTTACTATGTACCGGTCTCCAGGGTCGCTTCGAGTGTGGTGGGAGCGATGCTGGGCGGCGGTCAGTAAGCGGACAGCCGTCTCCAGCCTGGCAAAGGGCCCTACGTGTTCGGAGAAGCCCCGGCGGCTAGCGGGCATCCGGATCTGGCTGGATTCAACCCGGGGTGAAGGCAGCAAGTGCCCGGACCCGGCGGAAGGAAAAGTCGGCAATGTGGGAACGAGAGGCGCTCCGGGTGCATCCGGAGCTGAAAGAACTTGTGGTGGAGGCTTCGCGGGCGCTGGCGAGCCTGGATGCGCAACGTTTGGAGGAACTGGCGCTGTCGTGCCAGGCCTTGAACAGCGATCTGGGGTCAGTCGATGCAGGGCAGCGGGCCGAGCTGGCTCGTCAGGCCAGGGAGGCCGAGCAGGATCTGGCCCTGCTGGGCAGGGTGCTGGAAGCGACGCGTGCCAATCTCAACGTGATGCGCCGCTTGCGCGACCTGCGCCAGGGCCGGCTGGAGTACAGCGCGGAGAGCGCGCAGAGATGGGTGCGGACGGGGAACCGGCATGGGGACAATTAACTCCGCTTTCAGCCTGATTTCGCAGGCACTGGACGCCGACCAGTCGGGCCTGAGCATTGTGGCCAACAACGTGGCCAACGCCAACACTACCGGCTACACGCGGGAAACTCCTAACTGGCAGGAAAACCAGCCGGTCGACATCAATGGCGTCTCCTATGGCGCGGGCGTTACTGAGACCGGACCCACTTCGGTTCGGGACCGCGTGCTGGACGAGCGGTTGGTCCAGCAGCAGCAGTTGGCCTCGGCCTCCGGTACCCGCCTCACTGCACTCAACACGCTTCAGGCCCTGTTCACACCGGATTCCGGTTCTTCCACTTCGTCGGCGGGCGATATCGGCAGCGACATTACGACTTTCTTTGATTCCTTCTCCTCGCTGGAGGCCAACCCTTCCAACGATGCGCTGCGCCAGCAGGTGTTGTCTTCGGCGTCCATCCTGGCGGGCGACGTATCGAACGCCGCGGCCAGCCTTAATTCGCAGAAAGCGGCACTGGATCAGGAGGCGTCGGGGGTAACCAGCCAGGTGAATGCGCTGACCGGCGCGCTGGCCCAGCTGAACCAGCAGATTCAGTCCATCTCGCCTGACGCCGATGCGGGCACGCTCGAAGATCAGCGGCAGCAGGACCTCAGCCAACTTTCGCAGCTGATCGGAATCAACCAGGTTACGACGGAGAACAATGGGATCTCGATCACCACTACTTCCGGTCAACTTCTGGTTTCCGAAGGATCCAGCGTTCCCTTGACGACCGGTTCGGTGGGAGGAGTGACCCACTTCTTCGTGGGTAACACGGATGTCACCGCGCAACTGACCAACGGAGGCGGCGAACTAGGCGGGTATCTCACGGCGCGCGACCAGGACATTCCAACAGCGCTTGCGTCTCTGGATCAGCTTGCCTACAGTGTTTCAACCCAGGTCAACAAGCTGAACAATGCGGGAACCGACCTGGATGGAGACAATGGCAACGCGGGCAATCTCTTTTCTCAGCCGGCGCAGGTGGCCGGCAGCGCCGCATCGATGAGCGTTGTAATGACCAACCCCAACCACATTGCCGCCGCGGGCGCGGGGCAGGGAACGGGCGACAACTCCAATGCCACGGCCATGGCGAGCCTGGCCAATCAGGGGATCGTGAGCGGCCAAACCCCGACCGACTTCTACTCCAACTTCGTCACCACGCTGGGTTCGACCGTCTCCAATGTGCAGACCGAGAACACAGCACAAAATGCGTCGGTGACCCAGTTGCAGACCCAGAACGACGCGCTCTCGGGCGTCAATCTCGACGATGAAGCCTCCTCGATGACCACGCTGGAGCGCAGCTACCAGGCAGCTTCACAGGTGTTCACAATGCTGAATACCATCATTGCCTCGGCGCTCAACCTGGGGGAAGAGACGACCGTCTCCTGATACGGTCCCGGCCGTCCGGGCGCAGACGGCTGCGGCGAGAGACACAACTGCAGGACAAACCGGCGGAGGAATGCGATGCGGGTGGATCCCTATTTTGTTTCGAACCTGGTAGGCTCGCTCGATCAGACCCAGGTCACCGAACAGCAGTTGACGGCGGAGCTGTCGAGCGGCGTGCGCGTGAACTCGCTGAGCCAGGACCCGGTTGCATCCGGAGAAAATGTGCTGCTGCTAAACCAGATCCAGCAGGATGACTCCTTTACGCAATCGTCGAGCCTGGTGCAGGGTCAGTTGCAGGTTGCAGATTCTGCGCTGGGCAGCGTGGTATCACAGCTGACGCAGGCCATCTCCCTGGCCACCAGCGCCAACAACGGCACGCTCAACCAGAGCGACCTGACATCCATCTCGAATCAGATTGCGGGCATTCGCGACGAAGTGACCTCGCTGGCCAACACCAACTACCAGGGCCAGTACATCTTTGCCGGCGGCCAGACAGCCACTGCGCCCTTCACCACCTCGAGCGCCACAACACCGGCCACCACCACGTATAACGGCGATGAGGATGTCAATTCCCTCCAGACGCCGAACGGTCAGACCATCCAGTTAAATGTGCCCGGCGATCAGATCTTTACCGCCAGTGGGGCCAACAGCGTCTTTGGGGCGCTCAACAACCTGGTGGCCGATTATGCCGGCGGCGCCACCACCGCCGTGTCGGTGAGCGACACCGAAGCGCTGAACACTGCCCTCAACTATGTCTCCCAGCAGCGGGTTCTGGTGGATAACTCGCTCACCCGGCTCACCGCATCGACCGACGCGGTTACTGGCGAACAGACCCAGTTGACGGCCGCGCAGTCCAACCTGATGCAGGCGGATTTACCCACAATCTCCACACAGCTTTCTCTGGCCGAGACGCAGCAGACAGCGCTCGAGGATGTGATCGCGCAGATGGGATCGGCATCGAACAGCCTGTTCAGCAAGCTGCAATAGGTTCGTGCCGGCAATCCGCCTTCTAGTTCCGCTCAATGTGCAGATTCCATTTCCAAGTCTTGTTCCCCACTCACTGTGGAAACGCCATCGCCGTCTATACTCTAGGCAAAGGGAGAGTCATGCTTGCCGCGCTTCGTTTCTTGTGGAATGCTACCCGTGGCCACCGGCTGGCTCCCTGGCGGAGCGAGTACCTTCGTTGGCGCGTGGAGACCTATTCCGGCATGAAGGCCGAAACACTGACTGCCCGCGACGTGCTGGGCTTCATGTGGACTTCGCGCTGGGAGCTGTTGAGCTTCCTTGCCTGGATTGGACGCATGGACCGCGAAGTGCGCAAGCAGGCGTGAAGGCACGGAGCCTGGCTGCTGCACGGATTGCTTGCCTGGATAGATAGCCTGGTACGATGTCTGGATCGATACGCAGAGGGACGCATGACCGAGTCCGGCAGATCGCATCTGACAAGACGCCGGTTCACCGGGATGGCGCTGGCGATGGGCAGTGCATTGCCTGCCTGGTTAAGCGCCGCGGAGCCGCCTGCGCCTTCGCCCCCGGCCCACCCTGCTATCACCGGACCGGAATCGCTACGCGCCCACGCCGCGGCCCGGGGGGTGCTTTATGGTGCGGCCGTGAATCCGGCGCTTCTGGATGTCGAGGGGCTGGCGGGAACCGGGACAACCGACGGCTATACCCAACTGGTTGGAGCGCAGGCCGGGATCCTGGTAGCCGAGAACGCGATGAAGTGGGCGGGATTGCGGCCTACCGCCGACACGTTCGATTTTTCCCTGGGAGATAGGCTGCTGCGTTTTGCGAGCCTGGCTGGCCAGCGTGTACGCGGGCACAACCTCTGCTGGCATGAGGGTTTGCCGGCCTGGTTCAAGACCACGGCCACCAAGGACAACGCTCGTGAGCTGCTGATCCAGCACATCCAGACGGTGGCCGGACACTTTCGCGGCCAATTGCACAGTTGGGACGTGGTGAATGAAGCGATCGAGCCGCAGGATGGCCGCGGGGACAGCCTGCGCAAGTCGCCATGGCTGGAGCTGATTGGCCCCGAGTATGTCGAAATGGCTTTCCAGACCGCGGCTCAGGCCGATCCAGCCGCCAAGCTCACCTACAACGATTACGGCATCGAACTCGACACGGCGGAGCAGACCGCAAAACGCGGCCAGGTGCTTTTGCTTCTCCGGCGAATGAAGGCGCGGAGTGTTCCGATCCATGCAGTGGGCGTGCAAAGCCACCTGCAGGCCGACGGACCGCAGCCCGGCGAAGGCCTCAAGAGCTTTATTCGCGAAGCCGCGCAACTGGGACTCGAAGTGTATGTAACCGAGATGGACGTGAATACCCACAGCCTGGATGGCGGGCCGGATGCGCAGGATGCCGCCGTGGCGCGAGTCTACAGGGACTACCTTGGCATGGTGCTGGCCGAGCCGAATGTTCCCATGGCGCTGACCTGGGGCATCACCAGCGCGCATAGCTGGTTGAACGCGAGCACACAGCCCTGGGCCCTGCGGCCGGATGGTGCACGGCAGCGGCCCTTGCTATTCGATGACGACCTCCGGCCCACCCCCGCTTTCTTTGCCGTGCGGGCGGCGATCGATGCGGCCCATCCTGCCGCGCCTTTACCCGAGCCCAGTCCCGTTCCTGCAATCGACCCCGGCAACCTCTATAAGCCCTTCCCGGTGCCGGGGAGTCCAACCGCTCAGCCGCAGGCGGCTCGGCCGGGAACGGGACGCTGATCCATGAGAATGATCGGTCAATGCGGTGCAGTGCTGTGGGTAGGCGTCGCCGTTGCCGCGGCTGCGCAACAGTTGCCGCCAGTCGAGCCTCCTAAGCCGTTGCCGTCCGCACATGCCGAAGAGCCGACCCTGCGCGTGACAGCCAAAGAGGTGCTGGTGCCAACGCTTGTCGAGAAACCTGGCGGCGGCATCATCTATGGCCTCAAGCCCGATGATTTTGTGCTCGAAGACAACGGCGTGCCGCAGAAGATACGAGTGCAGGAGGAGATGGATACGGCACCCGTTTCACTCGTCGTGGCCGTTGAGGAGGGGGGCGCCAGCGTGCTCGAATTCGACAAGCTGGCGAAGCTCGGCCCGCTGCTCGATCTGTTCCTCTCTGACGGCCGCAGCGAGGCAGCCCTCGTGGGCTTCGACTCCAAACCGCACCTCATCCGCGATTACACCCACTCCTCCGACGATCTGGACGAAGCGCTCAGGAACCTGGAGCCGGGCAACGGAGGCTCGGCGATTCTGGACACGGTGAGCTACGCCGTCGATCTGCTCCAATCCGAGCCCAAGGAGAACCGGCGGGTTCTTCTCCTGATCAGCGAGGAGCGCGACCACGGCAGCAAACACACCCGGCCCGAGCAATTAATCCAGAAGATCGGCCGCTCGGACGTGCTGGTGCTGAGCGTGTCGTTTTCACCGTCGCGAGCCGAACTGCTTCACGACGTCAAGGACTCGGGCGACGACCGCACGTTGAATCTGTTCTCAACCGTGGCCATGATTGTGCCGGCCATGAAAAAGAACGTGGCCAAGGAAGTCGCGCACCTGAGCGGAGGCGAGTACACCACCTTCACCGGCGACACGCGCTTCGAGCAGCGGGTCGTGGATGCCGCCAAGCATGTGCGCAACCGGTACCTGATCACGTTCAGCCCGTCCAACCCCACACCCGGCCTGCACTCCATCCGCGTGCGGACCGCGCAGAACTACGGCGCCCGCATTGTGGCGCGGGCTGACTATTGGATGGCACCAGAGCCCTGAGTGCTGCTGCCCGCTGGAATCCTGAAATGCGCCTCCGATCGCCATCGGTCACTCCCTTGGCACAGCACCGGCCATTCATGGTAATCTCACACTAGACACTTGAGAGTGGACACGAGAAGACAAGAGGAGTAACACACGCCGTGCTGGCGACCGCAAAGAAAACAACCCTGATTGAACGCTTCCGCACCCATGATTCGGACACCGGTTCACCCGAGGTCCAGATTGCGATTCTGAGTGAGCGGATTGGCGAACTGACCGAGCATTTCAAGACTCACAAGAAAGACCACGCATCCCGGCGTGGCCTGTTGATGCTGGTCAGCAAGCGCCGCCGCCTGCTGGACTACCTGAAGGCGCACGATTCCGACCGCTATCGCGACGTGATCGGCAAACTCGGTATCCGCAAGTAATCAGAAAGCAAACATTGACCCGGAAGCGCCCAGACCGGTATTTGGTCACGGCCCCCGTTCCACCCAGAACCTGGGGCCATGGTGTACCTGGCGAACTGCGAACCCCGCCAGGGCCTGCGCATAGCTATCGGCTACGCGCGCCCCTGACGCGCTGGCCCGTTTGCAAACTGGGAGAATCCGCTCCCGCGCGTAATCTCCCTCACTCTCGTGCGCGCCTCATGCCGATTGCCAGAGTTTCTACATCCTTCCGCGACTTCCGTTCAGAAAATTCCCAAGCGAAAACAAGGAAACGAGGACATTATGTCTAAGCATGAAGTAGCCGTCGAGCTTGCCGGTGGCAAGCGGCTGGTTTTTGAGACCGGCCGCATGGCCAAGCAAGCCTCTGGCGCCGCCCTGGTCACCACGGGCGACACCGTCGTCCTGGCCACTGCGGTGGCGTCGCCCGACCCCCGGGAAGGCATCGACTTCTTCCCGCTCACGGTCGATTATCGTGAGTACACCTATGCCGGCGGACGCATCCCCGGCGGCTTCATCAAGCGCGAAGGCCGCCCCAGCGAGAAAGAGGTCCTGACCGCCCGCCAGATCGACCGCCCGATCCGCCCGCTCTTCCCCGATGGATTCCGGAATGAAACCCAGATCATCGCGCTGGTCTTCTCCGCCGACAAGGAGAACGATCCCGACGTGGTGGGCATCAACGCCGCCGCCGCCGCCCTGGCGCTCTCCGACATTCCCTTCAGCGCTACTGTGGGCGCCGTCCGGGTTGGCCGCGTCGATGGCCAGTTTGTTGTCAACCCCACCTACTCCGAGCGAGCCGCCACTACCGTCAACATCATGGTGGTCGGCCACAAGGACGGCATTGTGATGATTGAATCGGGCGCCAAGGAAGAGACCGAGGAGGTCATCCTGGCGGCCATCGAGTTTGCCCACGACGAGATCAGGAAAATCGTTGCCGCCATCGACGAGCTGGTGGCTCTGGCGGGCAAACCCAAACGGGCCTTTACCGCGCCGGAATTCGACGAGGCCTTCTACGAGGAACTCAAATCAAAGGTCGGTTACCGCCTCAAGGATGCGCTCGACACCAAAACGCATGACAAGACGGCAAGCTACGCCCTGGTCAAGCAGATCAAAGACGAACTGTCCGGCGCGCTTCCCGCGGACGACCCGGGCGCCAAGAAGAAGCTGGCCCATTACTACGAGCACCTGCGCGAGCGGATCTTCCGCGAGCAGGTGACCAAGGATCGGATTCGTCCAGATCGCCGGGCCTTCGACGAGATTCGCCCCATCACTATCGAAACCAGCGTTCTGCCCCGGACGCACGGCTCGGCGCTGTTTACCCGTGGCGAGACCCAGGCCCTGGTGACGGCCACCCTTGGTACCACCGACGACGGCCAGCGGCTGGAAAGCTACGAGGGCGAGCAAAAGAAGCCCTTCATGCTTCACTATAACTTTCCGCCGTTCAGCGTTGGTGAAACAGGACGTATGACCGGAACGGGCCGGCGCGAGATTGGCCACGGAGCTCTGGCGGAGCGGGCCATTTCGGCGGTTTTGCCCAGCGCAGAGGAGTCACCGTACACCATCCGTATCGTTTCTGACATTCTTGAGTCCAACGGCTCATCGTCGATGGCCTCGGTCTGCGGCGCTAGCCTGGCGCTCTACGACGCAGGTATCGCCCTCAAGGGATCAGTTGCCGGCGTGGCCATGGGCTTGGTAAAAGAGGGCGACGACTTCGCCATCCTCACCGACATTGCCGGCGCTGAAGACCACTACGGCGACATGGATTTCAAGGTAGCCGGTACGCGCAAAGGCATTACCGCCTTACAGATGGACATCAAGATAGGCGGCCTGACCCGCGAGATCCTTCAGCAGGCCATGGAGCAGGCGCGCCGTGGCCGGCTCTTCCTGCTCGATAAGATGGATGCGGTACTTGACGGACCTCGCCAGGAGCGTTCGAAGTTCGCGCCACGGATCGAGACCGTCATGATTCCGACGGACAAGATCCGCGATCTGATCGGCAAGGGTGGCGCAACCATTCGCGGCATCATCGAGCAGACTGGCGCCAAGATCGACGTGGACGACACAGGCCGCGTAAGTGTCGCCTCGTCCGACGCAGACGGCTTGAAGAAGGCGCTTGAGCTGATCGGCAACATCACCGCAGTTCCGGAAATCGGCAAGGTCTACCTTGGTAAGGTTGTGCGCCTGGCCGAGTTCGGCGCCTTTGTGGAGCTTTTCCCTGGTACAGACGGCCTCCTTCACATCTCCGAGATCGCCGAGCATCGCGTCAAGGAAGTCAAGGATGAGCTGCGCGAGGGCGATCAGGTCATGGTGAAGGTTCTGGCCATCGAGGGCAATCGCATCAAGCTGAGCCGCAAGGCACTCATCCGGGAGCAAAAAGCCAAGCTGGCCCAATCGGCTCCCATTGCAACGTCCGAGCCTGAAATGGCGGCATTCGAGGCTCCGGCCGCGCCGGCCAAGCCCCGCCACGAGTTCGACGAGCGGCAGCCGGCCTCAAACCAGAGCACCATCCTGATTGAAGGCGGCGAGGATTTCGACGAGGAAGACGGGGAGGAATTCGACGAGGATACCGAGCCGAACTTCAACCGCGTTGAGGGCGCGCCGGTCGCGGTCGCCCAGCCGGTCGGCGCCGGTGCAGGCCGTCCCCAGCAAAACAATAACAACCGCCGCAGGCGGCGTCGCCGTCCCGGAGGCGGTGGTGGCGGCGGCCGCGGACCCGGTGGCGGCCAGTAACCGTAACCTTATGAAATAGCATGAAATAGCAAAGAATGGCCCGGATTCACATCAGGGCCATTTTTTGCTGGAGATTGTCTTTCTGAGTGCAAAACTGTGAGGCCGAGGCGAGCTACGGTGAGTTTCGTGCGCCCCCTCCAAATCGAAACGGTAGAGCTAATTCAAGAACCCAGCAGCCCTTGGGAGACCGTCAGGCGCCTCAGCCCGGAAGTGAATCGCTGGTTGGGGACTCCTGATTGCCTTGGTTGAACGATCGCTCAATTCACCTGAACCGTGCTTGACGTCGTACATGCGCAGATCGGCGGCAATGCACAGAGTCTCCAGGTCGGGTGCATCCTCGGGGAAGATCGCGATCCCCACGCTTGCCCCCACCCTAACCGTATGTTCGCCCAGTTGCAGTGGTTCGTTGAGCAGTTGGATCAGAGAATGGCCCACATGCAAGGCATCCTCGCGGCTGGTTGGCTCCTCGAGAATCACTGAAAACTCGTCGCCGCCGGTGCGCGCCACCGTATCGGAGCGGCGCACGCGAATTGAGAAGATCGTGCCGATCCGCTGCAACAGCAAATCGCCGACGTGGTGTCCCAACGTATCGTTCACTTCCTTGAACCGGTCCAGGTCGATCACCAGCAGGGCGGTTTGGGCCTCGGTGCGGCGTGCACGTTCGAGGGCGCTGGCCAGTCGATCCTGGAATAGCCGCCGGTTGGGCAACCCGGTCAGGTCGTCGTGCAGCGCCAGGTACTTGTTGTGTTCAATCTGATCTTCGAGCAGGAGCAGAATCATACCCACCGCGACCACAAACTTGGGCAGGTTCCAGACCTCGCTCTCGATTTGGATCGCGGGAAACAGGCTGTACATTATCGGGGCTACGACGAACACAAATGCCCACGCCAGAAAACCAGCGATGGTGATGAACGCGCCGGCGGTGGCGCGGCGGTACATCGAACAGAAGTGAATGGTGCAGCCGAAGTAGACGGTGAAGAGTACTCCGTTCATCGCCAGATCGGCCCCGTTTCCGGGCCGATTCTGAAAGATCAGGAGAAACATCGAAAGAGCGCTGTAAAGAACAACCACCGTCCAGCGGAGCGGGTGGTTGAACTTGTGCAGGTACGCCAGCGAAATTGCGAGGGGGAGGCCTCCAAACAAGGCCGCTGCCGGTTTCAAGGCCCAGTCCGCCGTTGGGGCAACGGTATTCAAGACTACGTAGAGCGTGTTTGTAACCAGCAGAGATACAAGGATCAAACGGCTTGAATTCTCACGGCGATAGGGGACCGAAGCCCACATGAAAAGGATGCCGGCGGCGATTAGCGAGGCCAGGCCGACGATGACCGCAAGGGTTCCCCAGATGCCCGGAGCAAGGAGGAACATGAAGGCAGCGAAATGCAAGGCTATTAAAACCCAGCCGGTGAGCCAAAGTCCGGAAATGGGGGTCTGGTTGCGCCGCGCCACGGATGCGAAGGCACAAGCCAGCAGTGCCACCGCACCCAGGTCCGGGAGTTCACTCCAATTGACCACGTGCACCCCTAAGAATGAAGGCCGTCAGTCAATAGATTCGACGATTTCTCTGGAATTGACATAGCTCTTTCGTAGCATCGCTGTGAGTATCCTGGAAACTTCAGTAACGCAAAGGTCCCGGTGATTCATCGGATGCACGCTGTGGAATTCCCGTGCGTTATAGGGACTATCTCCACTAGACTCAGATCGATGGCTGCCAGTATGTACATTGTGGTGGAAGGGGAAGACCCCGGCTTCGACATCTTTGTGAACGGGCAGGCTCTGGCCCGCAATGAGGATGCTCTGGAGCGGCTGGCCGAGCGGCTCAACGTGCGCCCGCTGCTCGAGTTCTTTTCTGCCGATGAGAATTCCATGGCGCTGCTGCTTGAGCAGGGAGCCGGCGACCCTGATTGGGCACGGAATCTGCCTCAGCCTCAATGGTTCGGTGCTACCGATGGACTGCTTACCGCGTGTGCTCTGATCAGTTTTCTGGCCGTCAATTCAGCCGCCCTAGGCTCTGAGACGCAGCCGGTTCTGAGCGAGCTGCGCGAGTATGAGAAAGTGCTGCGCAAGACCGCCCAGCGCGGGCTGCGCTGGCACCTGGCTGTCAGCTGGCGCTAGCGCTGGAAATCTCGCGCACAACCGGTCGGTCCTTGAAGGTTGCAAAACATCGTCTTTGGGATTGGCCTGTGCGCTTTAGGATCCCTATAAAGAGCAGAATCCAAAATATCTTAGTGTTGTTCAGTCGGTCAATCCGCAGCCGATTCGCCTTCTTTGGGGGTAAAGACGTTGCCCATGCGCCGGATCTGCGCGCCCACGCCGCGCAGCTTTTCCTCGATGCGTTCGTAACCGCGGTCCATGTGATACACGCGGTCGAGAATCGACTCGCCGTCGGCCACCAGAGCAGCAAGAACCAGCGACGCCGAAGCCCGCAGATCGGAACACATGACCGCTGCGGCGGATAGCGCAGCCGGCCCGCGCACTGTGGCCATGCTCCCATCCACCTTGATGTTAGCGCCCATGCGCACCAGTTCCTGCACGTGCATGAAGCGATTCTCGAAGATGTTTTCCTTGACCATGCTTACGCCATCGGACTGCGTGGCCAGCGCCATGTATTGCGCCTGCATATCGGTCGGGAAGCCGGGATATTCCTCCGTTGAGATGTCGGCTGCGCGCAGTCCTCCGTCGGCTCGCACGCGGACCGTGTCTGCGGCCAGGACATTGACGCGCGCCCCGATCTCCTCGAGCTTGCCAATTACCGCGCGCAGGTGCGATGCATTGCAGTTGGCAACGATCAGGTCGCCGCCGGTAATGGCGCCGGCAATCAGAAAGGTCCCGGCCTCGATGCGGTCCGGATTGATGCGATGGCGCGCACCGTGGAGCCTCGTGACTCCCTGCACACGGATCGTCGAGGTACCGGCACCTTCAATCCTGGCCCCCATCGCAATTAGAAGTGCAGCCAGATCAATTACTTCCGGCTCGCGGGCGCAGTTTTCCATTAAGGTTTCGCCATCCGCCAGCACTGCCGCCATCAGCAGATCCTCAGTGCCGGTTACGGTAATCTTGTCGAATATGAGGTGCGCGCCTTTCAGACGCGTGGCGCGCGCCTCCAGGTAGCCGTGTTCCTGGGTAATGACGGCTCCCATCTTCTCCAGGCCCTTAATGTGAAGATCAATCGGCCTGCCGCCGATGGCGCATCCGCCCGGCATGGCGACTCGCGCCATACCGGTTCGCGCAATCAGCGGGCCAAGAACCAGTGAGCTGGCCCGCATCGTCTTTACAATCTCATACTTAGCCACTGGATCGGAGAGTGTGCGGCAACTGATCCGTGTACGGTGCTGGGCGCGTCCGTAGCCCAGCTCGACCTCGGCGCCCATCGATGCCAGTAGCCGCCGCTCAGTCTCAATATCCCGCACCTGGGGGATGTTCTCCAGGGTGACTTCGTCCTCGGTCAGAATGGCTGCAGCCATGCAGGGCAACGCCGAGTTCTTGGCGCCTGATATGCGCACCGTACCCACTAGCGGGTTGCCGCCGCGAATGACGAATTTATCCATGAAAGACTGAGCGACTCCTAGCCTTCTAGTGTAAATCCGGACGCGTGGCAAGCCGGGACGTGCTTCCGGAAGTACCCAGGGTGGCAATGGATCCAACTCACCCGATGGAGTGGTTTGCCGGTTACGAGGCAGTGATTCTCGAATTCGGGCCGGAAATGCCCCAGGTTACCGGCCATCATCCACTTTTGTCTTCAAGCCGACTTTCAAGCCGGGCAGAGAGCGGCTCGTACTCTGGGCTGAAAAGGGAAGCAATCACGCCGCCGAAGCATGGAAGATGCTGCTCACCTGGAGCGGCGACCAGACCGGCCACGGCAGGGACCTGAAGCCGGATTAGAATGGCTGCTAAAGATAAGATTGACAATATTTTAGCTACCGGCCAATTGCACGGTGTCTCTCACCGCGGTAGTCGGGCCGCGCCTCTCGCCATCCGTCCAGGAAGTCGGCGACGGGAGGCGAGTGCCAGCGTCTCGCATGGCATACGGCTCCCGGTAATGACCGCCGGGCACCTCCAAGGCAACCACCAACAAATAAAGGTACCCCAAAGCAAATGACCCTTTCGATGGATTGTGCGTTACTCGGATGGGTGGTTCAATCCTTCTTGACGCCAGAGTGCGGACATTCCGGAAGGACATAAGGAGACCCAAGTGACAACTGCTGCATACCTGCAAGTTCCCGTCGACGAAACCCTAGAGGGCAAAGTGGACTCCAGCTACAGATACGCCGCAGCAGGTGCTGCTTTGGGGATTCTGTTTGGAGTCGTAGTCGCAGTCGCAACCGGAAACACACTGGGCCCCGTGGCGTCACACGACGCCGGAACCGCCAATGCCAGCGCCCAATCGGCAATGGTATCCACTCCTGCCGCTCCAGTAGCCCAGCCTTCAGCTCCCCAGAGCCAGGCAGACAGCAAACCGTCAGATTCGTCAATCGTGCCTTCCGTTTACGCGGCCATGATCGAGGCGCCTGTAACTCCCGCGCCAGCCGCAGCACCCGTTCACCACGCAACCCACAGGGTTGTCCGGAAGAATCTCTCCGATCAGCAGACGTTGCAGGATGTTCCGGCTGCGCTCGCGACCGCGATCGTCCCTCCCGTGAGCGAGGCAGTGAGCCCTGAGGATACGGCTAAGTCTTTCGTTTTCATGATAGAAGGAGACGTTACCGTGGCTGACTTCGACGCCTCCACCGGAACCATCGAAACCAACGATGGAAAGAGCTTCGTCATCGACAAGACCGTCGGAGATGCCAGCTCAATGTCGTGGGGAGACTACTCCGGAAACGTTCACTACCGGTGCGACCAGGGTGGAAACTGCACCCTCATGGGCAACGGGATCTCCGTTCCCAATGTGAGGTTGACCACTTAAAGTGGGTCGATTCAACGATTTCGACGTCGCGGCCCGGCATGGAGAGAGTGCCATTTCAGGGGTTAGAAAAGGAAAGCGATTTGGGAGGGGGGCACCATGCTGGGTGGCTGGATGCCAGGTATCCAGCGCTGCTTCGGTCCGGTTGCCTGCGAGGCTCTCCCAGGAGGAGTCCTTGCTAGCGAGAGTACTCCCGTGTTTCTTAACCGACTCCTACCTAAGCCCCCCAAGAACCTCCGCTGCGCTTGCGGGCTTCGAATCCTCCTGCCAAACCTCACAGTTCCAGCACTGTATCTTCGATGGCCAGCCGGACATTTCCGTCCGATTTGGCCAGACGGCGGACGGCTTCGGGTTTGTCGACCTTGGCTTTGAGCATCACCAGCGCCACGGGGACGCTGCGGCCGGCACTCTTGATGGTCTCGACCGCGGTGGCGCGGTCGATCTTGCAGGCGCTCATGAGGATGCGAATGCCGCGCTCCACCAGCTTGGAATTCTGCATGTGCACGTTGACCATCAGGTTTTCGTACACATAGCCAAGGCGGGTCATGGCGCCGGTGGTGATCATATTCAGGATCATCTTCTGGGCGGTGCCGGCCTTCATGCGTGTGGAGCCGGAGATTACCTCGGGGCCGACTTCGGCCACGATGGCAGTGTCGGCGGCGTTGGCCAGCGGCGATCCCAGGTTGCAGGTAACAGCCGCGGTCTTGGCGCCCCGGGCACGGGCATACGCCACGGCGGCTACCACGTAAGGCGTGCGGCCCGACGCTGAGACGCCTACAATCACGTCCTTGCGGGTGGGGCGGCGGCGGGCGATGTCCCGCTGGCCCAACTCCTCAGAATCTTCATTTACTTCGACTGCGGAGGCCAGAGCCTTGGGACCGCCGGCCATAATGTACTGCACCTGTCCGGGAGCCGTGGAATAGGTGGGAGGGCACTCTGAAGAATCAAGCGCGGCGATGCGTCCGCTGGAGCCGGCGCCGACATAGATCAAACGGCCACCGTCGCGCAGGCTGCGCGCCACCTGGTCGATGACCTCGGCTATTTCGGGAATGGCCTTCTTGACCGCTGCTGCTACCTTGGCATCCTCATGATTGATGATGCGAGCGATCTCCAGCGCGGATTTCGTGTCGAAGCCCTGAGAGGCCTCGTTCTGACTCTCTGTCGTCAGTTGCTGCAGCAGGGTCGCCTGGTCTTTCCTGGTTTCCTCTTGGTGGGCGCCGGCCGTTTCCTGCGTCGTCGGACTGCTTAGCATCGCGTCTGTCCCCAATTTTTAATTGTATCTGCAAACCGGTCAACTGCCGAGACAAATCTCTTCGGGCACCATGGCGATTTTGGGGTATTGAGTCCTTATAACGCCTCGCGGACGGCATCGTGAAAAGCCGGCCTGACCTCGCGGATCAGTTGGCCCGCCGCGGCAGGCCGATCTGGCCAGGTACGGTTAGTGAGCAAGGTAATGGCGACCTTCGCGTCCAGGTCGATCCACAGCGAACAGCCGCTATATCCCAGGTGGCCGATCGAATGACGCGAAAAGCAATGTCCTGCCGATGAGTATTCTGATGGCGTATCCCAGCCCAGCGCCCTCGAACTCCCCTCCGGACTCTGCCTCTCGGCGAATCGTTCCACTGTCTCGGAGTGAAAGAGGCTGGTGGCCTCGGAGGCCGGTGCAGCCTCAAGAACCTCGTGCGCAAAGCGGAGCAAGTTCGGCACATTAGAAAAGAGCCCAGCGTGTCCGGCAGCGCCCTTGAGCAGCCAGGCATGTTCATCCTGCACTTCGCCTTGGATGCGGCGATGGCGAAGGGTCGTGTCCTCTTCCGTTGGGGGGATCAGCGATCGAGCGCCCGCCTGCGGGCAGAATCCTGTAGAAGCCAGGCCAAGCGGCTGAAAGACCTCGCGCCGGACCCAGGTGGCGAGATACTCCCGCGTCACCACTTCCAGCGCTTTGCCCAACAGGATGAAGCCCGGGTCGGAGTACTCGGCCCGCGCGCCCGGCGCCGCTTCCAGAGGGAGTTCCAGACAGGCACGATAGAGTGCAGCTGGTGTGGTGATGGTGCGAAAGAACTCCACATACCCCGGCAACCCCGAGTTATGGGCCAACAGGTGGCGCAGCGTCACTTGGCGGGCGCGCTCACCGGGCGCCCTGCCGACCACAAAGCCGGGGAGAAACTCGCCCAGCGGCGTGTTCAGGTCGAGCAGGCCACGCTGGCACAGGAGCATGGCTGCGGAGGTGGTGGCCACCACTTTGGTCAGGCTGGCCACATCGTAGATGGTCTCCGCGGCCACAGAGAGGGCAGTTTCTTCGTAGGTAAAGCGGCCGAGGGCATCCAGGAGGGTCACCTTGCCGCCGGCCAGCGCGCCAAAGGCGCAACCCGGAAATACGCGAGCTGCGATGGCTTCGTTTAAGACGCGGTATACCGCCGCGAACCTGCCCGGCGAATCCTCATTGGCCGGAGCGGACGGATTGGAATCAATCTCCATCGCTTTTTTGCATCGTAGCGCGAATCGGGTTCGGATGCAGTGATTGTCGCGCCATTTTTGGTGTCGTGCCGGCAAATGAGGCTATCCTTGAGGACGATCGGCTCGTCTATCACGGCAGGAACTCAAGCGGGAGGTATCATGCGCAAGCTGCATGGATCGTTTCTAACTGGATCCGTACTTGTTCTCTCTATGGCAGTTTGCGGCCTGGTCGGCGCCCAGACGCCGGTGGCCGCGCCTGCAGCAGATCCAGCCAGCCAGACGCCTCCCGCATCAACCTCGACACAGGCCGCCACTTCGACGGCTACGGCTACTGTTCCGGCACCAGACACGTCATCGCCCACCCCTCAGAAGAAGACGTATACCATTCCCGCCGGCACCAAGGTGCTGCTCCAGTTGCGCAGCTCCATCAACACCAAGACCGCCAAGGCGGGAGATGGCATCTACCTGGCCTCGACCTTTCCAGTGGTAATTGGAAACCGCGTCATGATTCCTTCCGGGGTCTATGTCCAGGGCACGGTAGATCGCGTGGTCAGGGCGGGACGCGTCAAGGGCAAGGCACAGCTCGACATGCACTTTACGTCGATCATCTTTCCAAACGGCAGCGTAGTCGAAATTCCAGGCTTGGTGGACGATCTCCCGGGCGCGAGCAAACAATCCGTCAAAGACAATGGCGAGGGAACCATTGAGCAGGCTCCGGACAAGGGGCGCAATGCCGGAGAGGTTGCGAAGATCTCAATCCCCACCGGGGGCACAGTTGGCACCATCGGCGGGCTGGCCGGGGGGCATCCCCTGGCCGGGGGCCTGGGTGGACTAGCCGCGGGTGCGGCTGCGGTTGGCATCGCATCGCTATTCACGCGCGGAGCGGATGTCAACATCGAGAGCGGAACCCAGGTAGAAATGACCTTGCAGCGGCCGCTCATTCTGGAAGAAAGCAACCTCGCCGACTCTGGCTCACCGGGCTCCATGACCTCCCTTGTTCCCGCTCCCAACCAGCCTAAGCCTTTGGACAAGCCTAACCGACTGCAAGTCACTTGTCCTCCCGGAAGCCTCGGCTGCGAGTAACCCAGGCCAGGACGGATAACTCCCATCGCTCATCCGGCGTTCACACTTGATCCCCGGCTCGTTCCGGAGTGGAATATCTTGCCCCGGCTACCACGAATTGTCTGCGCGCTGACCCATTGTGACCACTCCCGGTGCTGTGCCGGCATGAGAGCATAATTAGAGGTAAGTCTTCAACGTAACTACCTTAGATGGCGTGGAATGAACGTGCTGTTCCTCCCGGCCACCAGCCTCGCCTGCAAGGTAAACCAACAGGAGCCCATATTGAACGATAACCTTAGAAACCTGCTGAACGATGCTCGGCGGCGCATGGGGCAGTCTTCAAAACCCCTTGAGGCGCTGCCGCCGGTACCAGGTATGGAGCGCAGGTTTGAGAACGGGCGATGCCTTTATGACGGATACCAGCGGGGAACGGCACTTAAGTACTGGAACCTTGCCGATGAAATCTGGCGCGATCCCGTCTTCCGTAAAGCAAGGGCCGCCGCCAGTGGGGCCGATGTGGATTGCATGGTTGAGGAACCGCGCCTTTGGAACCTCTTTCTGCTGATCAAGTTTTTTCTGCGCGACCTTGATTCGCAGAACGTAATCGAATTCGGCGTCTACAGGGGCGCCAGTACATTCTTCATGGCGATGATTCTAAAGGAGTATTACCCCTCCGCGCGCATCTACGCGCTGGATACGTTCACCGGAGTCCTCGCCTCCAACGCAGCAGATGCGACGCCCGCGAAGGACTTCACGACCATGGATTTCGCAAAGGTTGACCTGGCGCATATACAGGCAACTGCCAGATCGCTTGGGTTGACGAATATCGAGTGGGTCAAAGGGCTGATCGAGGATACAGCCGATGGAGCATACAAATCTGCAGGTTCCTTCGGCCTGGCGCACATCGATGTGGTCCTGCATGAACCATGCGCCTACGCTCAAAATACGGTCTGGGATTACCTGGCCCCGGGTGGCTATCTGGTCCATGACGACGCGACGGAACCTAACTGGCCCGGCGCCACCCAGGCTGTGGAGGAACTGATTCGCGCCAGAGACGTCTATATGGAACAGATATGGCCGCATGTGGTTTTCCGGGCCCATGGAGACAGGTTCGCTGCACGTGCAACCTAGTTCCGGATTCCGGTCGGTCTATCCGGCAAATGCTTTAAGAGAGTAATCTGAGAGAGATGACAACGGTTCCCCAGGGAAGTCAACAAAACAATCGCCCCAGCGAATTTGGATCCCCACCCCGTGGGGCGGTATTCGTTCAGCGGCCCGAACGCCGCGGGGGATTCGGCAGCGCTGGATTGTGGCTTCGCGACCTGGTGGTCGCCTCGCTGGCGTCTGTTCTGATTATTGTCTTCCTTTATCAGCCTGTTCGCGTGGAAGGCACCAGCATGCTACCGCGGCTGGAGGATCACGACCGCCTGTTTATCAACAAGTTCGTATACCGTTTCTCGGCCATCGAGCGGGGCGACGTGGTGGTGTTTCACTATCCGCGCGACCCGGAGAAGAGCTACATCAAACGAGTGGTCGGCCTGCCCGGCGACCGGTTGCGCATCGACCATGGCCAGGTCTGGCTCAACGGCAGGCCGCTGCGCGAACTCTATGTTCCCGAGGTGTACCAGGACGACAAGTCCTATCCGGAGATCGTTGTCCCCGAGGGCAGCTACTTCATGATGGGCGATCATCGGTCCATCTCCTCCGATAGCCGTGAATTTGGGCCCGTGGAGCGCAGTCTTATCTACGGGAAGGCGGTTTTTGTCTATTGGCCCGCGCGCGACGCCGGCGTGGTGCGCTAAGGCCGGAGTTCCGCCCACTATTTCCACGGCCAAACCTGCTAGAATCGGTTGAATTTATTTTCGGTGATTGAAAACAAACGGCTTATTGATTCTAAAGGGTTTTAAGATGTCAAACTTCTCACAGATGTCATACTTGCACGATTTGGTTCTGCAAATCTTCTGCAAAATTGGCCGGTCGTCTATTTGCCACAAGTATCGCTTACGTTGGCGGACACCAGTTCAACCGTCTCCCTAACATCCAAATCCCCGCTGTGCCCGTTGCAACTCCGGCAAATGGGGATGATGTACCAACTTGCTGAGCCGGTCCTTCTCTGGACATGGCCACCAACTTGCGGAGGCTGTGTGCAGCCGAGTACAACACACTGTTGGGGGCGCGGTCTGCCGGAGAATCTCTCCCAATGCAGAATCCAACTCCCGCAATTGCAGGTGTTCTCCCCCGTGTTCGTGAGGTTGTGTACCTTCATTGAGCAATCCTCTAGCTCTGCTGTAACGACCCTTTCACTTCCCGATCTAGTCTCTTGACCAACCGGACCACATCATCAATATCGCGCACCGCGCTTAGGGCGCGGCTTGCAAGAGCCGCCCGTTGTGATGGACTTAGGGAATCAAGACGCCCCACGTCCCGAAGAAGTCCCTCAATTTCTTCCAGGGTGCTGACAGCTTTGCTCTTCGTCATCTCCCGCTACTCCTGACGCGGCCAGTATAAGCCGCCCCGCTTGTGGAAAAGGGGGTAACGGCCTTGAGTCCGCGCCTCATTCGATACCCCGCGATGGAAAAGTCGTCCGCCAAGCGAAAAGGATGGTGGGGTACCCTTCAAAGTTGCTGGGGTCCTTGGGAGAGCACGCAGTGGGAGTTTTCTGGACGCAAACGAAAATAAGTCCCATTTACCATCTGAAATGACCGCTTTTCGGTGGTAATTGGCCCATTTTACACCAAAAACGCACCAAAACCGGCGGTATTTGGCCCATTTCCAGAGGTTGAATATGCCCCAAAACGGCCGCCCTTGGCTCAACGCATCCACTTAGCGCGGTCATTTAGCAAATCCATCTAACGCGAACAAACTAAAGGGAGTTGACACCACGCAAGCGCGGCGTTACCGTGAGATTGGCCCCTGGAGGGCCGCTTGTGTACAAAAAGGTCAACTTGCTGGCGGAGCTGAAGCGGATGGCACAAGGAAAACGCACAATCATGCCGGAGTGTTACGTGGCAGAATGGGCATTGGATCAATGCAAAGACGCCGGACGCCGGGGCCGGAGGGATGATTCCGTGATCTTCCTGGAGCGGCTCTACGCCCTGGATGATAAGCGGCTATAGCGGGTTGGCATCCGCGTATTCCTTCGCGTAGGATGCCCCGCAATCGCGTTCCTAGCCCCGTGGACGCATCGGCGGAAAGTCCGGGTGGGGTAGGTGCGGGGTTTCCAAAGGCCCGCCACGGCCTCCGAGACACGAAAGCCCCTCGTTTCCGAGAGGCTTCCGTTGCAGATCGGGAAAGTACAATGGTCGTGCAGTGCCATGACGGTACGCTCCTGTGCGTCCGCTGTCAATCCGCGTCCCGCAAACGCCGGGGCGTCCGGGGGCGTAGGGGCGCAAGGCCGGGCGCGAATTCGCGGAACGGGCGCAACTCTTGAGGGGTTGACCGTTGGCGTTTTGTTGTTTCCCTCTAAGGAAGGAATTAATAACAACAATCACAATCACAACACGGATAGGGGAATTCATTTCATTCATTCCCTATCCTATGCCGTGATTTGCTGACGGCAGATTAAACGGCCCCGCATGTTCGACACCCACCCGATGCTTCGGTTAAACCCGTGCGCGGCCATCAATGCCCGGAGTTCCCGGACCGATGCGGCGGGGTGGGCCTGGATGATTGCGCGGGCGGTTTCGTCCATGCCGTCCCGGTTGCCGGGGTTGCCGGGGTCGCCGGGGTCGCCGGGGTTGCCGGGGTCGCCGGGGTCGCCGGGGTTGCCGCGCGGCTTGGCTTCAAGGCGGCGTTTGAAAAAGGCCCTAGCACCCCGGCCCCACGCGACAACCCCGAATAAGTAAAAGCCCTCCGCATAGGGCCGGTTTAGCAGCTCATCCGTTTGCTCCACCGTTGCATCCGGCGGAACGTCAATCGACCTCACCATCTCGTTCAAAATTACGCCTCCAAATGTTTGTTATCGTCCGTCAGCAAATCACGAGTAAGGGGAAGAGACAAAAATTCTTTTTTGGCTCTTACCCGTGTTGTGATGTGTTCACCATTAACTCCCTTAGTAGGGGGTGACGAACACTCCCGGCTCCGGTTCCGGCAGTTGGACAGCCATCCAATCGACCGTTTGACCCCTTGCTCAAGCAAGAGTCCGCGAACGGCCCGGATGGATTTGTCCGGGTTGGCTGCCATGAAAGTGGCGGCTATGGCGTTGACATCTCTGTCCGGCTTAGGCCCCGGCGGGACCTTACAGCCAAGCCGCAACCGGCAATTGAATACCCAACCAACGGAGCGGGCAATCCCGGCCTCCGCAAGCGCGGCCCGGGTTGCCCGGATGGACCGGCGCGGGTCCGCCTGGACGATTGCGCGGGCCGCCGTGTCCAGGCCGTCCTTGCGGCGGTGCCGGGGCGTCTCTATGGGAACGTCCGGGTGCTCCGTCAGCCAATGCTGGAGCGCGTAGTCAATCACCGCGCCCCGGCTGATCCCGTGCCGGACGGCGGTTTCTTCCAATTGAGCCGCCAGAGAATCGCTCACCCACGCCCCTACCGTCTTCATCGGTTCATCTTTCTCAAGACGCCCTCAAAGTGCCGCTGGAGCACGTCCGTATGCTTGTCCAGGGCGGCCTTCATGCCGTCCCCGTCAATCGTCTGGACGTGATACGTGGGCCGGACGTGAACGGTAACGTGCTTGCCGCCGTCCGGGGCGGAGCGGGCGCGGTCACTCAAAGCCTCCATGACGCCCTTGGGGATGACACCCTCTCCAGGCGTCAACATGGCCGGTACGCTGTCTGTGTCGCCTACACCGGGGACGATACCGCCCTGTGCAAAGCCGCTTACGGTGGAAAAGGCGATAGCCGCGAACGTAGGTCCAAGGACCATTCCAAGCGGGCCGCCGTAGCTTACGCCGATGTTATACGCTTGACGGGCGGCTTTGGCGGCGTCCGCTTCCTTCCCGATCATGGCGACCTCTGCACACTTCAAGGCGTTTTGGATCATGCCGGAGACAACTTGATCCCCAAGCTGAGTTATCATCTTGGTGAACGTTTCGTGCCCCATGATGACTTGACTAAGCCCGGCAAGCATTTGGTCATTGAAGCGGTTGACTTCCGCGATGATTTTGTCATCGGCGTTCTTTTCGGCTTTCTCCCGCATGGCGGCAATATCGTTTTCGTGTTGCTGTGTAAGCTGCGTCTCTTTGTCCATCAGGGCTTGGCGTTTGTTTTGGTAGTCCTTGCCCGCTTTGTCCAGGGCGGCCAGCTCCCGCGCATACTCACGGGTTTGGATGCCGTACTCCGCATCCGCGAAGGCGATGTCCTCTTGGAGTTTTTGGGCGGCGGAGACGCGCCTTTGGGTTTCCAAGGCGGCTTGCTTTTGCTTTTCACCGGCCAATTCCAGGTTTGCGAATTTCGCCTCCGCCTCCGCCGCCTTGACGCCGGACTCTTCCCGGAGTTTGGCCTCTTGCTCCGCTTCATCGCGGGCGGCTTGGACCCGCTGTGTCAGTAGCTCCCGGTAATAGTTGGTGTCCTGGAGGTTGAGGGCTTCCTCCCTCTTGAGCGCGGCGTCAATCGCGGCTAACCGGGCGGCGGAGCCTTTGTCCGTGTTTTCGATTTTGTTCCGCTCTGATTCCTCAAGGTCCCGCAACTCCCTGGAGGCCGTCTCAGCGTTGGCCTTGGCCGTCAGCTCCGCGATTTGCGCGTTATGCGCGGCGGTCAACTCCAGGGCCTTGTCCTGGAGGGCCTTCAATTGGTTGGTGTATTCCTTCCCCGATTTGTCCAAGGCGGCAATCTCTTGCTGATTGGCCGTCTCTTTGAGCTGGTACTCCCGCTCCGCAAAAGACAGCTCCAGCTCCAAGCGGGCTTGGATGCTCCCCCGGCGGACGGAGAGTTGCTCTTCTGCAACGGCGCGGTCCGCCGCGATGGATTGCTCACCCATGCGGAGTTGACTCTCCGCCGCCGCACGGCCCGCCGCCGCCGTTTGCTCCGCCGCTGCATTGCCCGCCGCCCGCGTGGTGTTTTGGCCCTCTAGCTTTTTGAGATCCAAGACTTTTTGCTCAATGCGGGCTTGCGCGGCCAGGGCGTCAACCAAGGTCTGTTGGGCTTGGACCTCTTTCTCCGTCCACCCTACCCCGGCCTTTTGCAGCTCAATGTGTGCCGCCGCAAGGACGTTATACCGGGCGTCATCCGCTGCATGATTCGCGGACGGCGTAATTGGATTCTGCATGTTTTTCTGCGCGGCTAGGATGGCCTCCGCGCTCTTGCGGGTCCCGGCTAAGAGGTCACTAGCCTCTTTGTCTTTGCCTTGAGTCAAGAGGCTGTCATATTGGTTTTGGAATTCGTCCAGGGCGTGTTTGGCCCCGGCGGAGCCAATGCCGAATTGATACCAACTTGTCTTGAGGTCCGCGAAAACTACGTCCGCCGCCTTCGCAACTTCCCCGAACGAATGGACTAATTCCTGGAGGCTTTCCCGGTCGATGGCTTCAAGCTGGAGCCGCAAGGCACCAAGGTGGTCATTCCGTAACTCATCCGCCCGGATTTGCGCCTGTAGGAGTTTGCTGTCCAATTGGTTGAAGGCGTTTTGAGTGGCCGTCCCAAACTTGACTTGATCTTCCGTGATCTTGGCTCCCGCTTCGTGCATCTTCGCCAAATGCTCCAATAGGAGCGTGGCTCCCACGGCAATGGCAAGGAACGGAAAAGCCGCCTCCATTGCCGCGCCTACCGGCCCGATGGACGCTATGAACGTGGTAAGGGAGCGGGGAAGGTGGACCCCAAACTCTTCACCCAAGAGCATCACTCCATGGCGGGCCTCCATCATGTGACCCGATACGGCCCTCCCCATGTCACTGGAGCCGCCCTTGATGTCATTGAAGGCCCCCCGCGCACTCTTGGCGGCGTCCGCAAGGCCGGACTGAAACGTTGCCGTCTTAGTCTGCAAATCTACCGAAAGGACCCAAACAGGTTGCACGTTAATAACCTTTCTTCGCCCTTGGGCGTTTGTTGCGGTTTTGTTCGCCACCCGGCCCCGGACCCGCCTCCCCAACGGGTCCGATTCCAGGTTTTCCGCTTAGGCGAAAGAGGCAATCTGTGGGGACCTAAGCGGAGGACTCCCCCCACAACCCTCCGGGCGGACCGCTTTTTCTCTTGCGGTCCCCCGGCGTGTCAGTTTCCGTTCCGGCTTTCGTGGGTGGAGGCCCTTGTGGGGGCCGGAAACGGCCCGCTGACGCGGGGTCATCAACCTCCCCACAACCGTTACGCGTGGCTAAACGAGATGGCCTGAATTGCTTCAGACCGGCGGACGCGCCCGTCAATTCTCCGGTAGGCCAGCAAACCGAGCAATCCAGCGGAGGCTTGTGGCTGATCCAGAATCTTCACGTTGATACCGGCTCCGCCACGGACGCCGATGATGTAACCGGCTTTGAAGTCCCCGAACAAAATGCTTGGGGTGCCGGTGGTGGTAGTGGACGGGAGATTTGGCGCGTTTTGGTCATAGAACACCGGGCGGCCAAGGATTCTTTCCGTGCCGTCCGGGTCCACTGTGGCGACCGGCGCGAAGAGATTGGTCTGCATCTGCGCACGGCGGATGGCAAGGCCGGTTGCGCGGCTCATAACCCAAACCGCGTTTGGTTGATAGACGCCCTTCAACTGAGCTGTTACGTCAAAGAGGCTGTCCAGTAGGGTTGTGGCGTCCGCCGAAGTTCCGGCAAGGCTGTATGCGGAGCCGGTGCCGGTGCCGGTGTTACCAAAGACGCCCTGCGGTTGGGATGTCCCGCCGGTGCCGTTGGCAAGCAACGAGCCTTCCAAGATGCGTTGACCTTTGAGAAGATCGTCCACCAAAAATTGCTGGAAGGTTTCAACGTCCTGGAGCAACTCCCAAGACGCCCATCTCAAAGCGCCGATCATGTACGCGGACAGCGTGAACTGGCCTAGTGTCGGGTCAGTCCCGCCGAACGTGGCAAGGGTGCCGGTGCTTTCGACCTTGACTGCGGAGGTCCCAAAGCTGGCTTGGACTGGAATTTTGATGTCTGTCGCGGTCGGAATCACCGTGGAGGCATCAAAGATCCCAAGGTCCGGCATACCAAGCGGAACGACTTGCTGGACGGTCGGAACGCTGATGGCGTAGCCGCCCGCCGTGTCCGAACTGCCGCCCGTTCCCTCATACAAATCGCCATGCACCGTTGGCGGGGTGTACATCCCGTTGGGGCCGCGTTGCCGGGTGTACTTTTCGGAGCCGGGGACGTAGAAACCACCGTGACCGTCTGCGCCCGCGCTCAATTCGCCAGTGTGCGCCTTGCCGCCTGAGACAAGGAACTGATGCAACGCGGCTGTGTATTCGGGCGTTGCCAAGGCCCGTGAGTCCGGCTGGACGCTGATGGGCTGGCAAAGCCCTGGAGTTGCGCCTTCAACGATTAGAGCGCCATTTCGGAGCATTCCGCGAATGGTACTGAGTTTTTCGCGGGCTTCGATTGAGACATTCAGGGCCTTGACTTCCGTCATGGCCGCGTTGTAGTTTTCGGTTTCCGCCGGAGTCATAACGTGATCCCTTGCACCCAAGGCGGCTTCGGCTTTGTCCAACGCTTCCTTGCGGCGTTGGCGCATTTCAAATGCGTTTGGAACGGTAGCAAACATTTCGTTATCCTCGTGTGAGATTCCGGTTTCCCGGTCATGCGCCCACGTCTATTGAACCCGGATTGGGGTGACTTCCGTGGATGGCCCGGCCCTTTTTAGCCGGACAGCCCTTTAAGCTCTAGGCCCGTGTGTCGGGCAAGTCCCATAGCCGCTGGAGCCAATCGGCGGAGTCATCCCGGCGGGCCTCCAACGGCGTTTGGCAGTAAGCACAGAACGCGGCGGCTATGGCGTCTATGTGTACGGCGGACAACGGCACCAAGAAAACCGAACGGGGTTTGCCGTCCGCTGAAAGCCCGGCGGCTCCGATGAAGCGGAGGCTTCGGGGTGCCCACAACGCGGCCCGCCGCTCAACTTCCTCCGGCGGGAGTGAATACGGGCGCACCGGGAGAACCTCAAGCTCGGAGCCGTCCGCGCTTGCAAGGAAGGCCACGCAAAGGCTGGACTCCGCCGCAAGGTCTGAAAATTCGTCAAACATGGCGTCCCTCCAAGACCTTCCGAATTTTCAGCAACTCCGTGTCCTGTGCGTAGCGCAAGCGGGCTGAGGCTTCGGGGCCGGACATAAAAGGCGCCGCGAACGAAACCGCGTCCACGCCCGGCTCCGCCTGGACAAACACCACGCCAAGGAATGTTGGGTTTTCCAGCGCCATCACCGCGTCACAAAAGGCCCCAACCATGGCCCCCGGCTCCGGCACCGGCAGCGTGGATGCCAGCTCAGCCGCACCGGGGAGCCGGTAGGCCACTGCCGCGTACAGCGTCTTGGCGGGGTCAGACGGATCATCGGGCGTCTTCCTTTGCTGCTCCGCCCGGAGGATTCCCCGGAATTGGTCAAGCCACTTAAACAGCTCCGCAAGGGCTTGCATAGCGGAGACGTTTCTTTCTTGCGGCGTGCGCGGCAGAAACGATTTGAATTTCCGCCGGGCGATCTGCCCCGGTGTCATCAGGGCGTCGGGGTGCTTTTTCACTTCAACGGTTGGCATGTGGTCCTCTCAAAACCGATTTCAGAGTAGCACGGAAGTGGTATGGACTGTCAAGTTGCTTAACAATGGGTCAACTTATGCATAAGCTGGACGGCCTGGACGCACCCCTATGGACGGCGGAGGGCCGGGCGGTGAGGGGGTATGGGGTGTTGTGGGCGGTAGGGAAGGATTGCCGGAGTGCCGGGACCGGAGAACCCCGGCGGGATGCGGTAGCGGCTCTATGGGCCGGAGGCTCCGCCTTAGAGTGTCACGGTGACGCCCATGCGCCGCATTGCCGCTACGGTTTCGTCTTCAAGTTGCTGCCTCCGGCTTGCCGTCCATTTGGCGTAGTACCGCTCCGTCATGGTCACGGATTCGTGGGTCAAGAGCTTGCTGACTTTCTCAAGCGGAACCCCGGCCAAAAGCATCTCCACGGCGAACATGTCCCTCAGCATGTGTGACCGGAAGTCCATGGGCTCCCCGGCCTCATTGGCGAATGACAAATAGTCATTGAGCCTGTCAACTTTGCGGAGCCACTTATTCGTGTTGACTTGCAAAGAGCAGTTCCGGGACCAAAAGAAGTAGTCCGGGTGCTCTTCCTTGCGCGTGGGCAGGGAATTGAGCGCATCAGCCACGTGATCCGGGATGATGCACTCCACGTGGGCGGCGGCGGGCTTGCGGTTTCGCTTTTTCTGTATCGCCGCCGTGAGCCGGTTGCCCTGGAGTGCGGACTTCGGGAGAGAGAGAACGTCCCCCACGCGGAGGCCCGTCCACCGTTGGACTAGGAAGATCGCCCGGAGATGCTGTCCCACTTGCGCGGACTTGTACCGGGCGTCCGCGTCCAGCCGGTGCGTTGCCGCCAACAGCTCTTCAAACTGTTTGGGTGTCAACGGCCATGTTTGGCTATCATCCGGCGTGACGGCCTTGAGCATCAGCGCCGGGCTACGGTGGGTGTACTCCATAGCGGTAGCCCAACGGAAAAACGCCTTGATGCGGGTCAATAGGGCCGCTTGCGTGGTCAATGCCAACCGGTTGGCTTTGTCCGTGGTGTCCGGGGACCATGAGGCCCGCCATTCGTCCAGGAGAGCCGGGGTTACGTCGCTGACGTACACCACGCCCACGCGGTTAGCCCACCGCAGAATCTTGCGGGCTGTGGAGCGGTACGCCTCAACGGAAGTCTCTCCGGGCGATTTCATGCCGGTAAGCCATTGTTCCAGGGCGTCCCCGAGCGGCTTGAGCCTCAGCGCGTCCTTGGCTGCCTCTGATTCTGCAATTTTCTGCAATTCGATTTTGACGGGGTTGCGTTTGTCCCGTTCCCGCTGTGCCAGCTCTTCAGCCTCCGCCCATGAGCGCGTGTGAGCGGAGACATACCGCGTCTTCCCGGCCTCCCGGACGTACAGGGACTTCTTGCATTTGCAGCGTTTCCATTGAGGATCATCGTGTTTGGGACATTCCGCCGCGTGTCTCGTAAAGACTGTTATAGTGAATGAGGCAATCGGTTCTACAGTAGCCACGGGTTGTGCCGCCTTTCTGCAATTCTTCAGCAATTCGGCCTTTGAGAGAATCGAAACGCTGAATATAAAGAGGATAGCACAGTTCTGTGTGAATCGGTTGAATCCACTCCTCGGAGAGGCGATGCAGGCGATCCTTGCGCTCGAAGACGGGCGCTTATTCTCGGGCCAAGGCTATGGAGCCCCTGGCGAATGCCAGGGTGAGGTCGTTTTCAACACATCTTTAACCGGCTACCAGGAAATCGCCACCGATCCCTCTTATGCCGGGCAGATCGTCGTTCTCACTAATCCCCAGATCGGCAATTACGGCACCAACCAGGCAGATAACGAGTCGGCCAGGCCGTATATTGAGGGCCTGATCGTCCGCGAGTTCTCGCCTATCAGCTCCAATTGGCGCTCCGAGCAGGTCACTGATGAGTACATGGAGCGGTATGCCGTACCGGTGCTAGCCGAGATCGATACCCGCGCCCTGGTGCGGCACCTGCGCACAAATGGCGTGATGCGGGGGGTGATTTCGACCGCGGTCGCGGCCCCGGATGCGCTCGTCGCCAAGGCACGCGCGATCCGCAAGATGGATGGGACGGACCTGGCGCGGGTGGTTTCGACCAAGACCAGCTACACCTTTGATTCCAGCGACAGCCGCAATCAGAGTGGGGATCCGTTCCTGGCCAATGGTTTCAAGCAAAAGGAAGAAGCGCGAAAACGCCTCCACGTAGTGGCCTACGATTTTGGAATCAAGCACAACATTCTCAGGATGCTTGCGCGGGAGGGCTGCCGGGTGACGGTGGTTCCGGCCGAGACAACTGCCGAAGACGTGCTCGAACTGAAGCCAGACGGGGTGTTTCTCTCGAACGGCCCGGGCGACCCCGAGCCGGTGGACTATGCGGTGCGCGCCATTCAGAAGTTTATGGGCCGCGTCCCGGTGTTCGGGATTTGCCTGGGCCACCAGCTCACCGGCCTGGCTCTGGGCGGCAAGACCTACAAGCTCAAGTTTGGCCATCACGGCGGCAATCACCCGGTCAGGAATAACACCAACGGCAAGGTGGAGATCACGGCCCACAACCACAACTTTGCGGTCGATCCGGACTCCATCAACGCCAATGAAGTGGAGTTGACCCACATAGACCTGAACGACAACACGCTGGAGGGCCTGCGCCACAAGACGCTGCCGCTGTTCAGCGTGCAATACCACCCCGAAGCCGCGCCGGGGCCGCATGATTCGCATTACCTCTTCCGTGATTTCCGGTTGATGATGGAGGAGTGGAAGGGATGAAGCGAGCGACCAGTTTGAGTGCAGGCGCTCGACAGCAGCGGGGCTTCTGGCTCCGCTGTTTTTTGGGTCTGTCGGGGCAATTGTCGTTGTTGAGTCTAGTGTTGTGCGGCTCGTTGCACGCGCAGCCGGAACTTCCCCAGCCGATCCGCATCACCAGTGTTGTGGGCTACGTGGTGAACACCGATGGCAAACCGGTGGCGAACGCGGAGATAACGCTGGTCAAGGAAGCGGAGGTGGCGTCAAGCACCCGCACCGACGAGAAAGGGACATTCCGCATCGACCATGTCTCGGGGAGCTACCTGCTTCGCGTAGCGCGCACGGAGAATGCGCCGGCGGAGCAGCAGATCGTGGTGACGCCGGAGATCGTGACCCGTTTGGAGAGGAAGAAATTGTACATTGTGTTGGGCCCAGGAGCGTGCGCGGATGCCTGTTCGACCGTGTACACCGATAAGCGGGAGTTTGAGAAGGCGATCCGCAAGTTCACAAGACACTGAATGATCGCGGGGAAGGATTTGAAAGGGCACGGCTTTAGCCGTGCCGCAATGGAATGTAGAACGCCGCGGCTTTAGCCGCTGAGGGAAGGTTTTGAAGCCCGCACGCGAGCATGCAACGAACAACGCGCAGACCTACTTCGTCACCTCCGACACGTGGGAACGCCGTGCGCTTTTTCGGACGGAATCGTGGGCAAGGCTGTTTTTCAAAAATCTGCTCTCGCACCGAGGTGACGCCTATCTCCTGCACGAATTCGTTTTGATGCCCGATCATTTTCATCTTCTGATCACTCCCTTCGATTCACTGGAAAAGGCGGTCCAACTGATTAAGGGCGGCTTCTCCTATCAGGTGAAGAAGGAGCTTGGGTCAAACGCGGAAATATGGCAGCGCGGATTTGCGGATCATAGGGTTCGAGACTGGGAGGACTATGACAAACACGTCCATTACATTCATTTGAATCCAGTCAAGAAACATATTTGTGCAAGTCCGGCGGATTACAGGTATTCCTCGGCATATCCTTGCTGGAGGTTGGACCCCATCCCTCAGGAGCTAAAGCCCGATGGCCTTATTGGAGCCATTGGCGGCACGGCTGAAGCCGTGCCCTTTCAAAACTCGCATAGCCAGGCGGATGAGGCTCAAGGTGGAGAAGAACGATGATTCCTTCCGGGCCAATCTGGCGAACGATTTGGATCGCGGTTACTTCCCTCACGGCGGCTGGTGTGTGTCAGGCGCAGGCGGATTGCGTTTTCAAGACGGTCCATGTGAGCAAATTGCACGGAGTTGTGATGGACCAGATTGGAGAAGTCATTCCCGATGCCGTTGTGACGTTGAAGAGGAATGGCGAGGTCGCGTCTGAGACAAAGACAGGCGGAGATGGAAAGTCTGTCTTTAAGGAAGTTTCAGGCGCATACGATCTTGGGATCAGCGCAAAGGGCTTCAAGAAGGCTGGGTCTCCTGTTGAAATTGGCCCAGATGTTTCGAGCCTTCTTCATTCCAGCCTGCTTCGGATGATGCTTCTTGTAGGACTTCGCGAAGATTGCGAGTTATTCATGACAAGCAAAAGGGAGTTCGACAGAGCAGTGGAGATAAACAAGCAGCGGTTTAAGGGAATTGACGAAAAGCATGCCACGCAGAAATGACATACAGAAGATCCTGGTGATTGGCTCCGGTCCGATTGTGATTGGGCAGTCGGCGGAGTTCGATTACTCCGGCACGCAGGCCTGCAAGGCTCTCAAGCAGGAGGGCTACGAGGTGGTGCTGGTGAACTCGAATCCGGCCACCATCATGACCGATCCCGAATTGGCCGATCGCACCTACATCGAGCCGCTCACCCGCGAATATGTCGAGGAGATCATTCGCATCGAGGCGAAGATGCTGTCCTCCCAGGCAGGCTCGGGCATCTTTGCCCTTCTGCCGACGGTCGGCGGGCAGACGGCGCTGAATCTGGCTGTCGATCTAGCCGACGCAGGGATACTCGACCGCTACAACGTGGAGTTGATCGGCGCCAAGCTCGAAGCCATCAAGAAGGCCGAGGACCGGCTGCTCTTCAAGGATGCGATGCTGCGCATCGGCCTGGATGTTTCGAAGTCCGCGCTGGTGAATAACCTGCGCGACGGCCTGGATTACGCCGGGAAACTGGGCTTTCCTGTGCTGATCCGTCCCAGCTTCACGCTAGGCGGAACGGGCGGCGGCATTGCTTACAACCGCGAAGAGCTGATGGAGATCCTGGCGCGCGGCCTCGATCTATCGCCGGTGCATGAGTGCCTGATCGAAGAGAGCGTGCTGGGCTGGAAAGAGTATGAGCTCGAGGTGATGCGCGATTTGGCCGACAACGTCATCATCATTTGCTCGATTGAGAACTTCGACCCCATGGGCGTGCATACCGGCGACTCCATCACCGTGGCGCCGGCGCAGACGCTCACCGATCGCGAATACCAGAAGATGCGCGACGCGGCCATCGCCGTGATGCGCGAGATCGGAGTCGAGACGGGCGGCTCCAACGTTCAGTTTGCGGTGAATCCCGTGGACGGCCGCATGACGGTGATCGAGATGAATCCGCGTGTGTCGCGTTCGTCCGCTCTGGCTTCCAAGGCGACCGGATTTCCGATTGCAAAGATCGCCGCCAAGCTGGCCGTGGGCTACACGCTCGACGAAATTCCCAACGACATCACCCGCAAGACACCGGCCTGCTTTGAGCCCACCATCGACTACGTGGTGGTGAAGATTCCCAAGTGGCAGTTTGAAAAATTCCCGGGCGCAGACGACACGCTGGGGCCGCAGATGAAGTCCGTCGGCGAGGTGATGGCCATGGGCCGCACCTTCAAGGAAGCGCTAATGAAGGCATGGCGCGCGCTTGAGACAGGCAAGAAGACCGGCGCGGAGATCCTGGAGCCGCGCCGTCTGACACAGCGGCTGGTGACGCCGCAGCCGGAGCGCCTCGGCTATATCCGCTTTGCCTTCGAGCGCGGCATGAGTGTGCGCGAAGTGGCGCGTCTTACGGGGATTGACCCGTGGTTCTTGCACCAGCTTCGCGAAATTACGCTGGCGCAGATGGAGATTGCTCAGACTCGGCCGGAAGAGATCAGCGCGGAGCACTTGCGCCGGCTCAAGCGTCTCGGCCTGAGCGACGAGCGCATCGCGACAGAATGGAAGCTCGAAGGCCACGCCGGCGTTCAGCGGGTGAGGGAACTGCGTGAGGGGCACGCGATCCGGCCGGTCTTCAAGCTGGTGGACACCTGCGCGGCCGAATTCGAATCCATGACGCCGTACCTCTATTCGACCTACGACGAGGAGGACGAAGCGCCGCCAACCGCGACGCACAAGATTATCATTCTCGGCTCGGGGCCAAATCGCATCGGGCAGGGGATTGAATTCGACTATTGCTGCTGCCATGCGGCCTTTGCGCTGAAGGACGATGGCTACGAGACCATCATGGTCAATTGCAATCCCGAGACCGTATCCACCGACTACGACACCAGTGACCGGCTGTATTTTGAGCCATTGACGCTGGAGGACGTGCTGGCGGTGTACCACCACGAGGCGCAGTCCGGCGCGCCGATCGGCATGATTGTGCAGTTTGGCGGGCAGACGCCGCTGAACCTTGCACAGCGCCTGCGCGCTGCCGGCGTGCCCATTATCGGCACGTCACCCGAATCGATCGACCTGGCCGAGGACCGCAAGCGCTTCGGCAAGCTATTGGAAGAGTTGCAGATCCCGCAGCCGGCAGGAGGAACCGCAACCAGCGTGGCCGAAGCTCTCGCTGTAGGCGAACGGATCGGCTACCCGGTGCTGGTGCGGCCGAGCTATGTGCTCGGCGGCCGGGCGATGGTCATCGCCTATGATGCGGAAGCCGTGGCGCACTATATGACGCAGGCGGTCGAGTATTCCCAGGAGCGGCCGGTGCTTGTCGATCACTTCCTTGAGAGCGCCATTGAGGTCGACGTGGATGCTCTCTGCGATTCAGAGGATGTGATCATCGCCGGTATCATGCAGCACATCGAGGAGGCCGGCATCCATTCCGGCGACTCCTCCTGCGTGCTGCCTGCGGTGGACATCCGCGGCGAGACATTGGAGACCTTGCGCCTATGCACCCGCAAGCTGGCGCTGGCGCTGAAGGTAATCGGCCTCGTGAATCTGCAGTTCGCCATCCAGCGCGATGCTCAAGGCCTGGATCATGTCTACGTGATCGAGGTAAACCCCCGCGCCTCGCGCACCGTGCCGTATGTTTCGAAGGCAACCGGCATCCCGCTGGCCAAAGTCGCCGCGCGGCTTATGACCGGCCGCAAGCTGCGGGAGCTGCTACCGGAGCAATTGGCCGGTGGCAAGGATCTCGAAACAGGGACGCACTATTACGTGAAGTCGCCGGTCTTTCCCTGGTCAAAATTCGCCGGCGTGGATACGGTCCTGGGCCCGGAGATGAAGTCCACGGGTGAAGTGATGGGCGTGGCCGCCACTTTTGGCGAGGCCTTTGCCAAGGCACAGCTCTCGGCCGGACAGGTGCTGCCAACCGGAGGCACGGTCTTTTTCAGCGTCAACGACCACGACAAGAAGGTCGCTCTCGAGCTCGCCCGCCGCTACGCACATCTCGGCTTCCAGATCGTCGCCACCGAGGGCACGGCCGACGTGCTCGAGGCCGGCGGTCTCACCGTCGAGCGCGTCTTCAAGGTCAAGGAAGGCCGTCCCAACGTCGTTGATCTCATCAAGGGCGACCGCATTCAACTCATCGTCAACACCCCGCGCGGCCAGGAAACCTTCTTCGACGAGAAGGCGATTCGCCGCGCCGCCGTCCTGGCGCGCATCCCCACCATCACCACCATCGCCGCCGCGCAGGCCGCCG